>Ga0075888_103_pt1 | contig 66010 bp, 70 predicted proteins | sample RifGroA1_FD_68311 | JGI IMG/M metagenome (GOLD analysis project Ga0075888, IMG submission 68311) | Parcubacteria bacterium GW2011_GWA1_47_11
CCTGGCTATTTCCGACCCTCCACTACCGCCATCTCCAGGCTTTTAGGAAGGGGCTCATATGCGGAAAACTCCATAGTAAAGGATCCTCTACCCTGGCTCATACTCCTCAATTTCGTGGCATAGCCAAAGAGTTCAGATAGAGGAATACGGGCATCTATCACCTTGATATTGTCCCGATCCTCCATGGACTCAATACGGCCACGCTTGGAGGCAATATCACCCGTTACATCCCCAAAGAACTCAATGGGGGTGATAACCTGCACCTTCATGATGGGTTCAAGAACAATGGGGCTGCCGCGCTTTACGCCCTCCTGGAGTGCCATGGAACCGGCGATCTTGAAAGCGGCTTCAGATGAGTCCACCTCGTGGAAAGACCCATCCCAAAGATCTACCTGGATATCCACCATTGGGTATCCGGCCACCACTCCCTTTACCAAAGATTCTTTAACACCTTTCTCCACGGCGGGGATAAACTCCTGAGGGATACTTCCTCCTTTAATGGAATTTACGAACTCAAAGCCAGCGCCTCTCTCTAACGGAGACACTCTGACTTTTGCGTGACCGTATTGTCCTCTTCCACCGGACTGGCGAATATATTTCCCTTCTCCTTCAGATTCTTTGGTAACGGTTTCTCGATATGATACCTGAGGTTGCCCCACGGTTGCCTCCACGCCGAATTCCCTTTTCATGCGTTCAACCAACACCTCAAGGTGAAGTTCTCCCATACCGGCGATCAAAGTCTCTCCGGTTTCCTCATCTCCCCTCACCCTGAAAGTTGGATCTTCTTCGGCGAGTTTGTGTAGCGCTATACCCATCTTCTCCTGATCAGCTTTGGTCTTGGGAGTTACCCTTTGTTCAATAACAGGTTCTGGAGTATTTATTTTCTCCAAGATAATGGGGTGACTCGGGTCAGTTAGGGTATCGCCGGTTGTCGTATCCTTCAACCCAACTAAAGCGCCAATTTCTCCGGCAAAGATCTTCTCCACCTCTTCTCGGTGGTTAGCGTGCATACGCAAAATCCTGCCAACCCTTTCCTGGTTGCCTTTAGTGGCGTTTAGAATATAGCTGCCTTGACCCAAAGTTCCCGAATACACCCTGAAGTATGTAAGGGACCCTACGAAAGGATCAGTTGCCACCTTGAAAGCCAATGCGGCAAAGGGAACGTCATCTTTGGTCTCACGCTGTATCGTATCCCCTGTTTTGGGATCAATACCCTCAACCGGAGGCAAATCTACCGGAGAGGGAAGGTAATCTATAACGGCGTCCAAAAGAAGCTGTACGCCTTTGTTTTTGAGAGCGCTTCCGCAAAGCACCGGAACGATATTCACCTCCAAGGTAGCCTTGCGCATCACTCTTTTAAGATCCTCAACCGGGATATCTACTCCAGCCAAATACTTCTCGGTCAAACCTTCATCATTTTCCACGATCTTCTCAACCAATTCAGCGCGTCTTTTCTCCACCTGCTCCTTCATATTTTCCGGAACAGGAACCTCTATGGTTTCCTCACCCATATTCCCTTGAAACTCATAGGCTTTGCGTGTCAGCAAATCCACCACCCCCTGGAACTCCCCCTCTAAACCGATGGGAAGCTGTATAACCACAGCCTTTTTAGTCAAACGCTTTCTAATTGAGTCAAAACTTTTCTCGAAATTCGCTCCGGTACGATCCAGTTTATTGATAAAGCAAAAACGAGGAACCTTGTATTGATCGGCGTAGTGCCAGTTCGTTTCAGATTGAGGCTCTACTCCGGCTACTCCGTCAAAAACCACCACCGCGCCATCCAACACCCTCAAAGAGCGAATAACCTCTACGGTGAAGTCGATGTGCCCCGGGGTATCAATAATGTTGATGCGGTGCTCCTGCTCTTTGTTGCCTGTGGCGTAAGTGGGAGTCCAGAAGGTGGTAGTGGCAGCGGAGGTGATGGTAATACCACGCTCCCTCTCCTGTTCCATCCAATCCATAATAGCTGCCCCCTCGTGCACCTCCCCTATTTTGTGAGAAATACCGGTATAGAAAAGAATGCGCTCGGTAACCGTAGTTTTCCCGGCGTCAATGTGGGCGATAATACCGATGTTCCTAACCTTCTCTAAAGGATATTTTCTTAAAGACATGCTATTAGTTTAACGGCGTACAAAGTGAGCAAAGGCCCGGTTCGCTTCGGCCATGCGGTGCACATCCTGTTTCTTTTTCACGGCTTCTCCTTCGTTGTTGTATGCGGCGAGTAACTCTTCAGCTAACTTCTCGGACATGGGCTTACCTGTTTTCCCCCTGGCAACGGCGATGATCCAACGGCTCGCCAAAACAAATTTGCGCTCCGGGCGTACGTCAACCGGGATCTGGTAGTTCGCACCCCCCACCCTGCGGGACTGCAATTCCTGCTGTGGGGTAACGTTCTCTAGAGCTTTTTCAAAAACTTCTAAAGGTTCTTTCTTGGTTTTTTCTTTTAAAATATCCATGGCACCGTAGACCACGCTCTCGGCCACGCTTTTCTTACCGGCTTCCATGATGTAGTTGATGAAACGCGCTAACGTTATGCTCCCGTACACCGCATCGGGACTATATGTCCTTTTATAGTTACGCTTTTTTCTCATCTCTATTCTTTCTTAGGTCTCTTGGCTCCGTACTTAGAACGTTTCTGACGGCGCGCATCCACCCCCGCAGTATCGAGTATGCCGCGTACGATATGATACCCGACTCCGGGAAGATCTTTCACTTTTCCGCCTCGGATTATGACCACGGAGTGCTCCTGGAGGTTGTGTCCTTCTCCTCCGATATATGCGGTAACCTCCTGGCCGTTAGTTAGACGTACCCTCGCCACCTTACGCAAAGCAGAGTTTGGTTTTCTGGGGGTAATGGTTGAAACCTTCAAACACACTCCTCTTTTAAAAGGTGAGGGATAGTGGGTCGGTCTATTTTTAATAGTATTGAAACCCAAAGAAAGCGCCGGGGAGTTATCCTTTTTCTGCGCTCTTTTTCTGCCCTTCTTGATTAACTGATTAATCGTCGGCATAAACGGCTTTCACTATATAGAGGAAACAGGTTTACTGTCAATTAGAATGCGGGTATTGGCCCTATTATCAAAGCCGATAAAAGGGTAGTTACGTAGAAAATCGCCTCCCCGAAAAACATCAACAAAATGAAGACCAAGATGATCCCTCCCGCCTCCATGCCCTGCAGTCCCCTGCTCAACTCGGGAGGAAGTAAAACCATGAGGATTTTGGACCCATCAAGCGGAGGTATGGGAATTAGGTTGAATACGGCCAGAAGTACGTTTATAAAGACAATTTGGACCAATAAGGCCATAGCTACGGGACTCAAGAACCCACCCCCCAGGCGGATTACGAGCCCCACAATGAGCGCCAGAACCAAGTTTGAACCGGGACCCATAAGAGCCACCTTCAGCGGGCCATACTTGAAATCCTTGTAGAGTTTCATCGGATTGTATGGAACGGGCTTAGCCCAACCGATAATGAAGGGTGAACCGGTAGCTATGAGGATAAGGGGTAAAAGTACGGAACCTATGGGATCCAAGTGGGGTATCGGATTCAAAGTCAACCTCCCCATGTTCTTCGCCGTATCATCTCCCAACTTCAAAGCCATCACGCCATGAGAAACTTCATGGATCACCACGGAAAAGAGAAGAACCACTATTTGAAATATGTGTACGGTTATGTTATCCATTATTAGCTATTATTGAGCATATAAAGCTATGAGGCAATGTGAAATCTGCGGCAAGGGAAGAAAAATGGCCGGAAAGCGCAATAAACTCCGTGGCCATTTCAACCCCACCCCGCTTCAAGCAAAATATCCAAATCTTCAAAAAACTCTTGATCAAAACGGAAAGAGGGTGCTTGCTTGTACTAACTGTTTGAAAACTCTCGCCAAGAGGGCTGCTAGGGCGTAGCTTCTTTTGCCAATTACCGGGCTGTAGTGTCAACGGCAGCACGCATGCATGGGGTGCATGTAGACCGAGTTCAAATCTCGGCAGCCCGACACATAATTCAAGCGTATTCAAAAAGAAAACACCCTGCACTTTCCACCACAGAGTCTTCCTCGCATATACAACTGCGGGGTGTCTTCCGTGGCCCTGTACAGGGTCACTAATTCGGAGGGACCAACCTGAAGAGCGTCTTCACGGTCCTTTCCCTCCTCTTGAAAAGCCGTTCCCTCCGCAGCTCCATCCATCTGCCCTGCCACGAAATGAGGGCTTCCTCCAAAAGGCGTCGGTCTACGGCTTCGATGCTTCTCCCGAGGCGGTTATAGTTAGCCAGTGCAGTACTGACCATGAGATCTCCTCCCCTCGCCACTTCGCGGACACGCTTGAGATAGTCATCGTAGTCGATTCTTTCCTCCATAAGAACCCTCTCTTTCTGGTGCGATCACCAAACTAACACTTATCAGGGACTCGGTCAAATGAGAAACCCCGCAATCCTACCAACGGGGATCGCAGATATGACTGCGGGGTTCCTCCGTGGGGGAAGCGGGGTGAAACTGCGGTTACTAACCGCAACAACCTTCAGGACAGGGATCGTCTTCGATCACTCCGGTCGATTCTTCAATACATAGGATGCAAGTGCTCACTATTCCCTCTCAGTTCTCTCGACACGCCTTCTGAAGAAGGGATGCTTGCTGATGTTGCCGCACTCGGGGCAACGTAGGTACCCATGCCACGTTTTCATGACACGGTCCCCTCTACCCTTCATCCGGCATTCCGTGCAGAATCGCTTCATTTCCGTCCTTTCATGTAGGGTACGAGCCTTAAGCGTACATCCTATCACTCACCTATTCAATTTTGTGCTACTTAGCATCCAGACTCCTCCAAAGATATCTGCAGGCTAGGGATCTATATGGTTCCCACTGCTTTGCAATTTTGAGCGTTGTATTAACATTCCCCTTTTTAACCTTGTAATGTTTGTATATGGCGTTTTGCAAACCCATGTCTCCGGGAGAGAAAATATCGGGACGACGCAAAGTAAACATCAAAATCATCTCCGCAGTCCAATTCCCTATTCCCTTAATTTTCAAAAGCTCTCCTCTCACTTTCTCATCTGACATTTTGGGCATCTTCTTCAAATCAAGCTCTCCGTCCCTTACGGCCCTTGCAACATTTTTTATATAACTGACTTTTGACCAAGAGGTTCCACAACCCCTGATTTTTTCATCCTTGGTTTTCAAGAGTTTTTCCGGGCTTGGATATTTTCCCCCGTACAGACTCTTGAAGCGTCCGATAATTGTATTGGCCGCTTTTCCAGAAAGCTGTTGTCCCAAGATCGTATCCACAATTTCAGCAAATAGATACTGGGCATTCACCTTAGCTGTGGGTTGAGAAGGAAGAGGATATTTTTTAATAAGCCCTGCCATAACTTTATCCCTCCTTAAATGTTTTAACGCTTTTGTCTCCATAATTTCTTATTTAAGAAAGCTACTCCAATAGTAGCTCTCTTAAGGTCCCGCTCCAGTTCTTCCCGGAAACATCCAGGTGGGTTACCGCAGCTTATCTCCACGGAGACAAGCGATGTAGGTGTCCCATTGAAACTTATTTGATCCGGAACTACGAGCGGAACATCTATATTATACCAAAAAGTAATTCGAGTTTTAAAAAAGTTGTGGGGGAGCCCGGTCGACGACCGAGCTCCCCCACTCCCCTAGAACAAGTGAACTCTCAAAGAAACGGTTTGAGCTCCCTAAGGAGGGTACCCATGTCGTACGAGATCTTTGCACCGTGCGCGACCTTGGCGATTTCTTCATCCAGAGACTTCTGGACGAATGCTTGATCGCACATCCCACGCAGGCCGGCACTTACGACCGTCTGTAGGCCGCCGATGTTCCTTCTCCATGTCATGGCAGCCACCAAATTGTCGTAATACACCCTGCCGGTGCGATCGACGAGAAGGAGGCGACGCGGGTTTGGCTTCTCTCCGCTTAAATCCCGCGGAAGAGATGCATGCACTCGGTTCATTCTCTATCTTTCCTTTCGACCTCGACGTCCGAGACCGTTCTGTTCTCGCCCACTGTCGGGAAGCACTCTCTTGGTAGCTCCCTTGGCTGTGGGGTCCTTCCTGACACGTTTCACGCGACCCGTGTACATACACTCCCTTCCCTATGGGCGTGAGGGGATCACGCCATTTGTATTGGTACACTTGTGTTGCCTAAGCTCCACAAGCAGAAACCGACCTCTTTGGGAGGCCGGTTTCTGTCTGAGGATCTTATGCTTTTGATTAGATTCTGACAATACCGGCCTCGGTCTTCCTGACGAGGGTAATCATAAAAAAGACGGAGGTGACGGTTGCTGTCGGGAAAATATTCATTTGAGCTTTTAAACTAACCTAGGTTCCAGGATACGTCAATGGATTGTGGATAGCTATTTTTGCTTTTCCAATATGCTGGCTATTTGCTTGATCATTGATAGCGCTACTGGTGGCGGGAGCAAACTGTAAGATTCTGTGCCATCATCGTCCTTTATAACCCAAGGTTCTTCCCTGGTTTCTACCGTTTTTTTATCCTCGTTAAACTCGTGAACGTAACTGGGAGTTATCTCATAGTCGTCCACATACTTCTTTGCTTCACTAACGGGAATAGTATTGCGGACCAATACTTTATCCACTCCCTGGAGTGCCATAATCTTAGCCATTACTTTCTCGTCTTTATCCATACGTTCACGAATGGCCTCTACACCTTGATCATCACCCTCTTTGGCAACCATGCGAGCGCCTTTGCACTCTGGGTTGTCGCAACGCAGAAAGAACTCTTTTGACTGTTCATCGTAACCCACATCCTTGGTTGGCATTAAGCTGATATTCCTAGGTGTTTGGCATTTCGGGCAAACTACCCTCGATTTCATGCGTGCGTCTATCACAGACTCCGGAAGATTGATAAACACAAAAAAGTCCGGATCTTCTCTGTACCCAATAAGATCCCTAAAGAATATTGAGTAGGCCACCTGATCCAGATCGCGAGGAAAACCATCTAGAAAGACCGTTTTCTTTTCAACTTCATGTAACTCCCACTTAATTAGAGTCAAGATGAACTCCGTGGGAACTAAGGTCTTTGTGCTACGTGACGCCAGGGCTGCTATCGCTTCTTCAAGGGGAAGGAATCCTCTGTAGTATTTTTCCATGAAGCTTTTTAGTTCGGCCCCAGATTCACCACCCTCCTCTATAGCCTTGGTGGCGGTTCTCACAATATCTCCAACTGAGACATGGGCCATTTTCACGGATCCACCAACGGCTTCCATAAAAAGTTTGGAGTATGTGCCTTTACCAGCACCTTTTTTACCAAGAAGATACGCAACAAAAGTTCTGTTTTTTAAGTAGTTTCTAATTATCTCCAACTCTTTCCCTGCTTTTAAGTCAAAGTAATCTCTACGTTGCGCGGGGTCATTAAGATCAAACGTTTTAGAAACGCCCTCTGTTTTAGTTTTAAAGAGAGGAAAATCTTTATGTGTAGACATTACTTAGTTTTTTTCTTGAGAGCCAACCCTAACTCATCCAACTGTTTATTGTCTACTTCACTTGGAGCATCCATTACTGCAACACTTCCACCGGAAGTAGCTGGAAAAGCAATTACTTCTCTGATACTTGGTTCTCCAAGTACAACCATAATGAATCTATCTAAACCGGGGGCGATTCCTCCATGTGGAGGTACGCCATATGTAAATGCTTCTAGCATATGTGCAAATTGATCTTTTTGTATTTTATTAAAACCTATTAACTCAAAGACTTTTTCTTGAATCTTTGGTTGATGAATACGAACACTACCACCACCTACTTCAAATCCATTTAACACCAAATCGTGCTGAAGACCACGAACTCTTGTAGGATCTGAATCTAATAATGGGATATCATCTGGGTGTGGAGCTGTAAACATGTGATGTGAAGGCGCAAATTTTGCTGATCCAGACCCGTGAAAAAAATCTTTCTCTGACTGCTCAGTGAAAAGCGGGAAATCAATTGTCCAAGAAAAGGCTAGTTCATTTGGGTCACCCTTATCCACACGAAGATCCGGTTTGTCGGTCCCATATTTCTCTATTGCCTCTTTATGTGGTATTCGAGGCCAAGGAGCTTTAGTTATATGTTTTTCTGGAAATATTTCTTTGACCAGTTTAGTGAATAAATTCTCCGTTATGCTCAAAATGTCTTCCTGCGTTACAAAAGACATCTCCATATCAAGCTGGGTAAATTCTCCGTATGCTCTATCTGCCCGTGGATCTTCATCTCTGAAAGTCCTTGCAATCTGAAAATATTTCTCAAATCCAGCAACCATTAGTAATTGCTTATACTGTTGTGGGGATTGTGGCAGTGCGTAAAATTTCCCCTGTTGTAAACGTGATGGGACGATAAAGTCTCTTGCGCCTTCTGGAGTAGACTTCGTAAGTATTGGTGTTTCTATTTCTACAAAGCCTTCGGCTGTTAGGTAATTTCTAACAAATTGTGACGTCTTGTGACGCAGAAGTATATTCCGCCTCATACGCCTACGACGAAGATCTAAATAGCGATACTTCATTCTTATCTCTTCGTTAATCTCATAACCGTCACCACTAATATCAAAAGGCAAAGTCTCTGCCTGTGAGAGAACTTCTATTTTAGCCACTCCAATTTCCACCGTACCAGTTGGGAGATCATCATTACGCATACCCGCTGGTCTTTCTCCAACTTTGCCCTCAACTTTAATGACCCACTCAGGACGCAGGGCTTCCGCCACTTTGTAAGTAACCTCATCCTTAGCGTTAAAAACCAGCTGGATAGTGCCAGTCCTGTCTCTTAGGTCAACAAAAATCAGCTTTCCGTGGTCGCGTCTCGCATCCACCCAACCGGAGAGCTCCACCTCCTTTCCTACTTTTTCAGGTGTTTCGTTAGATAATATGCGCATCTTTTGTGTTGTTAGTATAGAGGGAAAGTATCCGGCCTTCAATATGCTTCTTGACCTTTATGTATCTCTGTTATACAAAGAGGGTCTGTTCGATGACATAACAAGGGGTCGGGGGCGTAAATCCTCCCATCCCCACGAGAGCGTTTGATACGCTCTTCCGCCGATGTAGCTCAAATGGCAGAGCACCATCCTTGGGGGATGGAGGTAGCTGGTTCGATACCAGCCGTCGGCTCGGGCGTCTCGCCCACTTCGGGATTAGGCTAGGTCAAAGCCTTTCACCCTCAACCACCGAGTGCGCACTCGGTTGGTCAGTCTCCCGCTAGGGTTCGCCCGAACGGGATTCGATGGGTCAAGCGAGACGCTCCCTATTTCATTAGGCCTCACGGCCTCGACTGATGTCGAGGACTGCCCGTGAGGCCTCGACTATTTCTAGATTAATTAATCTGACTCTGTCTTCACACCCACCTTCCCGTCTTCTATATTCAACTCTACCCGTCCATTCTCGTCAGTCCTATAAATACTGGATCCCACCCTAGAGAGCCTTTGCAGCGTCGCCTCTGTGGGGTGTCCAAAACGGTTGTCTCCCACCTCGATTATTGAGATAAGAGGAGTCGCCTCTTCCAAGAAACTTACGCCGCTTGCATAACGCGAACCATGGTGGGCTACCTTCAACACGTCTATATTCATATCGTATTTTTCAAGCAGTGCCTCTTCTGCCTCAAAACCAATATCTCCGGTAAAGAGAATCTTAACCTCCTCTCCCGTGAGTTCAGTAACCAAGGAGCCATCATTTAGATCTTTGTTTGCCAAAAGTTTTTCGCTTGGAGATAAAATGTTTACTTGTTTATCTTTGTAATTTATCTTATCTCCTTCTCCAAGAATAATAATAGGAATCTTTTCTTGTTCTAACGTTTCCATAAATTCATTCCAAGCTTGACCCTCCCCCTCCTCGCCGTTAAAAATAAAGGCTCCTATTTGATATCTCTCAATCACATCTTTGATCCCTCCGTAGTGATCTAATTGAGCGTGGGTAATCATAACCAAATCTATATACCTATCTGTTGGAGAAAGTACCTCTCCCAACTCAAAAAGTATTTCTTTGCCGGGTCCCCCGTCTATCAAAACTTTCACCCCGTCGGGAAAAACAATCAACTCGCTATCCCCTTGCCCTACATCCAAAAAATATACTTCAAGAGGATCTTCCGTGATCCTTTCGATAACTCCCTGCCAAACTATGCCGTTAAAGCCAGCTAAGACCAAAAAATTTAATGATAAAAATTTCATAACCTAGAAAAACGCTACTTATCCATCCCATTATTAATGATAGGTGAAAAGAAACAAAACCAAGAATAGTTGTCACAAACGAGAACAACATTGTGATGGGAATAAACTCCAAGATCAAAACGTTGCTTATCAGCGCCACCGGAGAGAAGAACCCGAAGGTGAAGAGGATAATGGGCAGTACCGCAATTTGAGCAGAAGCCGTTTGCAAGGCGTTCTTTTTCCAAGATAGAAAGCCCTCGCTTTGAACCTTAAACTTCTTCTCCAGAAACGGATACAAGTAGATTATTCCGAGCAGTGCGGCAAAGGAGAGCTGGAAACCAACATCATCTACCCCAACCCTTGGATTGAAGAAGATCATGCCTAAGGCAGTTAAGGTGATGGCATTTCTTGGGCTGTACGGTCTGCTCTGATTCTCAGCCAAAAGCAAAATCAACCCCATAATGCCCGCCCTCACTACGGAAGGAGCAGCCCCCGTCATCACTACGAACCCCGGGATAATGAGAAGACTCAGATAGAACGCAACTCTTCTATTCCAGATATACGAGAATATCCCGGAGATAACCAGCACCAAAATAGCGATATTGTATCCGGAAAGAGCAACTATGTGAGTCGTGCCGCTGCGACGCATGGCTTCCTCAAACTCATCCGTGAATTCGGCCCTTTCACCTAACAACAAACCAGAAGCGAGGGCCGCGTGCTCTGCGGGCAACACCGCTTCCAATTTGCCTATCAACGCACCCTTGAACTTAATTAAAGCACCTCGCACGCTGTTTCCTCCATCTTTCCCAACCACCCCTAACCCCCCTGGAAAGGAAGCTATATTCACTCCTCCTGGAGAAACTTCTATGGAACCTTCAAAGGCAATTATATCGCCATACTCGAGAGTATTTCCGGGAGAGGTATAGAGCCACACTTTTCCTCTATATTGACTGTCTAACTTCACCGTAACTCTAGTACTTTGGATCCCCTCCTCCGGTTCTTCAACAATTGTGCCTTCAAAATGCTGACTTTCACCAAGGGGAATAATGTCTTTATGCAAAACGTCGTAGAGGTGAAGGTAGAAAAAACCAAAGAAACATATGGCTGTGAAGACCAACGCCTTTTTAGCGCTCATGGAAAAAACAACTTTGGATATCAAAAAAGCGCCCAGGAGCGCCCACCATACATTGATGCCAAATCCAGCTGCAACGGTCCCTATTATGAAAAAGAGTGCAAGATAGAACGCTTTATCGTGCAAAGGCATATCTTTTCAATCACAAAATAACTCCTCCTCCCAAAAGCTTCCCGCTTTCGTTGTAAAAAACAGCGCTTTGCCCAGGAGCTACAAAACGTACGGGTTGGTTGAATTTCAACACAAGGTTCTCTCCGAATCTATCCAGTATTGCTTCGTGAAGGTCCTGTCTGTAGCGCACCCTAGCGAAAACTTTGCTTGGTAGGTCAAGATCCTCGTTTAACCGAAAATCCCGGATGGATACCTCTGATTTTTCTAAATCCTGCGCATTTCCTTCTGCTAAAACCACGGTGTTTGTTTTGACATCCTTATCCACCACATAGTGAGGTGTATTCAAAGCCACCCCCAGCCCGTGCCTTTGACCGATAGTATAAAGATGGGCCCCTTCGTGAGTACCAATCACCGCTCCCTCAAGATTAAGAACATTTCCCTCCTTGCTCTCCAAGTATTCATTAAGAAATTCCTGCAAAGTTACTTGCCCAATAAAGCAGATCCCCTGAGAATCTTTCTTGTCTGCTATGTGGAGTTTCACTTTCTTAGCAATTTTCCTCACTTCGTCCTTTTGAATATCTCCTAGCGGAAACAGAATCTTATCAAGCCTTTCTTGTCCCAATGTCCAAAGAAAATATGATTGATCCTTATTTTTATCCTCGGCCTGGTATATGAAACTTTTATCGCCCTCCTTAACCAACCTTGCATAATGCCCGGTAGCTACAAAGTCGGCTCCCATAGACAAAGCTGTGTCCAAAAAGAGGCCAAACTTGATCTCCTTGTTGCACATCACATCTGGATTGGGGGTAAGCCCGTTACGGTAACTATCGATCATATAATCAACTACCTTTTCTTTGTATTCGGATTCCATATCGAAAACGTAGAAAGGAATCCCCAACTGATTGGCCACTAAGCGGGCATCCCGCGCCTCCTCCTCATCACAACCATTTTTGTTCCAGCATTTTAGGTGAACCCCTACTACCTCATACCCTTGTTTTTGAAGAAGATATGCAGAAACAGACGAATCTACGCCTCCTGACATTCCGACAAACACCTTTTTTGATTTAGGGCGAGTCATGACGTTATAAGATTTAGCAGATTAGCTAAACCCTTTCAACGTATTCCCCTGTTTCGGTGTTAATTCTTATTACATCCCCTATTTCTACGAACATAGGCGTAGAGACCTTTACCCCCGTTTCTATAACCACCTGTTTAGTTCCACTTTGGGCTGTATTGCCCCTAACGTTGGGCGGAGCTTCAACTACTCTATATTCGGCTTTGATAGGCACCTCTATGTTGATTATCTCCCCGTTGAACTTAATTGCCCTCACCACCATCTTGGGTTTTAAAAACCCAGCCTGGTTTCCTAGGGTTTCCTCGCTTATCGAAAACCTATTGCCCGGATTCCCTTTCTCGTGAAACCAATACTCACCGCTACGGGAATATATGAATTCGGCATCCATCCTTTCAAGCTCCGCTTCTTCAAAAGCCTCAGAAGATTTAATTGTCCTATCGAATATCTTGCCGGTCAGTAGACTTTTGACCTTAAGCTGGACGTTAGCGCTCCCCCGCCCAATGTGTTGGTGGGAAACAAGCATCACTAAGTATGGGTCTCCCTCCATAATAATGAGGGATCCCTTTCTTACATCGTTAATTCCCAGACTCATGCTCTTTATCTAAGGCTCCCTTGAGAGCATCTTGTAGTTTATCCTTATCTATCTCCGGGGCTTTCTTCTTCGGAGGTTCTTTTTTTAGAACGTCCAATCCTTCTTCCCCCCTTCTCTGGGCTTTGTCTCCGATCCCTTGGGAGGCAGCTTCATATTGAGCACCGATCTTTTTCTCAACTTCCTCTACTGGCACCCCGTACTTTTGCCTGCTGTTTTCTATGATGACATCAGCGAAAGACTCTCCCTCCAACTTGTGAGGAGGAAAAGTACTAGCTGAAAACGGCTTTGAAGAAGCCCCATTGATCATCAACTTCACATATATGTTGAAATTAGGAAGGTTAACCAGATCGTTCATCATAAATTCTGGTTCAAACTCTTTTTCCAGAGCCTCAGCGTCTTCCGCGCCCACTCTAAAAGTGATCATGGTACCCACATTCCCAAACACCGCATCTTTTACTTTGGTATTGCGCGTAATCGGATCGGTAAGCTGTTTGATATATTGGTGGGCTATCGTAAGACTCAATCCATATTTACGAGCCTCGGAGAGAATATCCGCAAAGGAATCTGTAGAGAAGTTCTGGAACTCGTCTATGTAGAGATAGAATGATTTTCTATCTTCCAGGTTTGAGATGTCAGCCCTACTCATAGCGGCCATCTGGATTTTGGTAATAAACATAGCTCCAATCAAAGATGAGTTGTCTTCTCCCATTCTTCCCTTAGAAAGGTTCATGATCAGGATTTTCCCCTCATCCATGATCTGGCGAAGGTTAATAGTCGAGTGAGGTTGCCCCACAATGTGACGAATCAAAGGATTGGAAACCAACTGTCCGATCTTGTTGAGCACAGCTGCGTTAGCTTCATCGGCATACTTAGCGGTCCATTTGCTGAATTCTTCCACCCAGAAAGTCTTTACGACAGGATCGGTTAATTCTTTGACAACGTTATCTCTAAAGGTTTTATTGGTTAACATGCGCATCACATCCAAAAGGGTTGCTCCAGGATATTCAAGCAACGCAAGTAAAGTATTATTCAAAATATATTGCATACGGTTGGACCACACATCCGCCCATACTTTTTTGAAAACAGCCATGATACCGGAAGCTACCAAGTGAATGTGCTCTTCGCTTACCTTCTCAAGCGGATTAAAGCCGATAGGGTACGCCATATCCGAAGGGTTGAAATAAACTACATCGTTCAAACGCTCCTCGGGAATGAACTTCAAAATGGTTTCCGCCAACTCACCGTGAGGGTCTAGAAGTCCTACTCCTCTCCCTTCGCGGATATCATCAATGATCATATTCTCAAGCAAGACGGACTTTCCGGAACCAGTTTTTCCCACGATGTACGTGTGGCGCATACGATCCTTCTCCTTGATACCAAAAGCCACTTTATTCCTAAAGTTCGTTTGTCCGATTATGGTTATACCTTCATCTGGATCCATCATCTTTCTTTAGTAGGTAAATCCATAGGTGCCTGACTCTTGCGAGATTGAATGGTGCTGGTTCTTTGTGACTTTACCAAGCTCAAAGGCGGGTGGAACAACGTAGCCACCTCCTCGGTGTTCAAAATAGAAGTTTTTAACTTCATATCCACAAAGGGCACGTGAATAGGTTTCGGCATGCTTCTGTGAATGTAGTTAATCATCAGCATCCTCTTCCTTTTAGCTAGTCTTTTCTTTCTCCAGAGTAGCCCTACAGCCCTTGGTATAGTCAACGTGGGCCTATGGGGCGCCAATTGATTGAGGTTTTTATCTCCCAGTTGCCTTAGAGCACCCATAACCGCAGTTACATTCTCTGCCGTGAATTCATCTTTGTCGTCTATGTAGATAAAGCGCAAAACACACTCAAAAGCCTGTTTAGACATTTTGTTATATATCGCCTTTATCTTTTCCTGACCAGCTGGTGATGGGGGCCTTAAAGGAGCAGGCTTTACCTCTACGGCTTCATCGAATATAGGGGGAGTTGCCATGGCGGAAGGAAGGTTCTTGAGGATATCTCCGGCGTCCCTTGCCACATTGCCCAAAACGGAAGGCTCTTTGCCCTTTTTGACTCCCACAATATCGTCTATCTCCTCCTGGGCTTTGGTTCTCCAGGTATCACCGGTAGGACGAATCAAAAGCTGTAGCCAGATAGCTTCGTTGTTTTTCAAAGTAGACATTACCTCTGTGATAGTAGCCAAGGGATCGAGCATGCGCTCTTCTGTCTGATCCTCAAAGTATTCATACGTCCTAAGGGGAAAATGATCTGGTTTAACTAAAACGAAATCAGTTCCAAAAATATCCCGGTCAGAGAAAGACTTTTCTCGGAGTCGCTCTATGTAATCGTCAGCCTCAAGAATTTCAGCGTCTGGGTATTCAGACAAGAAGGCTGATTCCACTAAGTGCCTGTGGATTTGAGGTGTGCGGATAAAAAGGTGTACGCCCTCGGAGAATCCCACCATCTCCAAAGACATCCAATCCTCTACCTTCCCTTTTCTATATCTATCTATCCTCTTGATCCCGAAAGAATAGGTGCCGTGCAGGGCGGCGATAACCTGCTCCATGGCCTTAACGGATTTAACGTTCTCCTTGGGAATGGTTATCTCCAAAAGCACCCACTTTATCTCCTCTATAAATCGCTCGGTGATATGGATCAACCACCAATCCCTCGCCAATATCAAAGCGGCTAGAGGAACCACTAGCCACCAATATGAAAAGGCTTGCAGGACACTGTTAAAAAGTTCACTCATTGAGAGAATAGGTACCTCGTCCTATCAACACAAAACGCGGATCCCTAATCAATTCATTGTGGACCGTAGCGTGCGCTTTCTCTTTCTCGCTCATCTCGTTGACCAGACGGGCAATCTCCATAAAGTGCATAGGCTCACCTTTTTGTTTGAGTGCCAGGTAGGCTTTGTCCTTCACGGTCTTTGGATTAACGTGCAACCAATGAGTGGCGCCCATGTGCCCGTAGGGGCCGGTACCGAAGTTCTTGGAAAGCGACAAATAATTCAAGATAACGGATTCCGTAATATTGTGCTCGTCTCTCACCTCTCCCATATACTTATCAAAATCATGCTCTTTGTATTTCAAAAGTTTTCCTATCAACTTCATCGCCAAATTATGGGTTTCTTGATCTAAATACCAGGCGGTGTGAATATCTTGAGTTTCATCCTGAATATATGGATGACCCAAAACCTTAGCCAGGAAGTTCAGCTTGTTTTCGAAAACGGGGTGGTAATCTTCGTGAGCCTTGCAGAGCACCGCTATATCGCGGGCCAAGAAATCGCTACGCCTTACCCTGGAAACACTCTCTAGATACTTCTCCATCAACTCCAAAAAGAGCAGTGATTGCTTTTCCTCTTTAATGCGCTCTTTGATGCCGTGAAGGGTGGACGCTTCTATCTGGCGCACCCTCTCACGCGTCAAGCCATATTCCTCACCCAGGCTCGCCAGAGTGTACATATCTGGGCTTTTCAGGCCAAATCTGCGTATTACAATATCGCGCCCCCTCTTGTCCTCTACCTGGAGCGCCTTTTTGACAAGGTCTTCCATGTCTATTTCTAACGCTATCTTCAACATATTACCTGTATTTCAGAATACAATATTATAGATGAGGCGTCAAGAGACCCCACTTCCCCCACTTCTTTACACTCTAGCACATAAATGGTCTGGACTTATCCACCTAAGCGCTTTTAGCCCTCTTTCCTGCAAGCAGGAGAAGAGGGCTAGCCACGAAAATCGAAGAGTACGTACCCGCTATTGTTCCAACCATAATGGCCAAGATGAAGTGTTTGAGGCTTATGGGCCCGAAGAAATACAACGCTAGGAGTACCAACACAAGCGTAAGGGAGGTATTGATGGAGCGGGCCATAGTAGAGGTGACACTTTTGTTCACTACTTCCTCCAGTTCAGCTCTCCCGGGTTGATGTATTAGATTTTCTCGAATGCGATCAAAAACAACTATGGTGTCGTGCACTGAAAACCCCATAACGACCAGCAACGCCACCATGAAGTTAATGTCTATGAATACATTCTCCGTTTTCCCCAAAAAAGCGAATAATCCCGCAGGTAAAACTACGTCATGGACGAGAGTCAACAAAGTTATCAATCCATACTTCCAGGATCTCACCGGCTCCGCCACCTTCCTGAAAGCGAAAGTTATATACAAAGATATGGCAACCATCACCAACCCCACCGCCCACCAAGCTTTGGAGCTCAACTCTTTGGATACTATGGGACTCACTGACCAGAAATCCAACTCTTTAGCTTCCTCGCCAAACGTACTCTTCAGAGCCCCCACTATCTCCTGACGTTCTGTATCTTGAAGTTCCCTGAGAGAAAGGGTGAAAACATCGCTTCCCTCATCCAGAGAGATATTCACTTCATCTATCTTAAATTTCTCCAAGAAAAATCCCCTAATATCATCGATGGATGCATTCGGCACTTCTACTTGCCAAAGAGAACCGCTTGTAAAGTCAATTCCCAGTTTAAATCCAAAAAGGACAACCGCGAGCACGCTCAAGACCACCAGCAAGGCGGAGATCCCCAACAAAACATTTTTGTATCTAAGCAGTTTTTCTATCATTTCTCTATAAATACTCTCAATATCGTTCTGGTTACAAAAATGGCTGAGAACATGCTAACTAACACGCCCATACCCAACGTCAGCGCAAACCCCCTCACAAAACTGGAAGTAAAGGCGTAAAGGATCACCGCCGTAATGATAGTTGAGGTGTTTGAATCTCTAATGGAGGTCCAAGCACGCTTAAATCCCTCTTCAATGGATTGCTCTTTGCTGTGTCCCGCTTTTAACTCCTCTTTGCTACGTTCAAAGATCAAAATATTGGCATCCACGGCCATACCGATAGAGAGAATAAAGCCCGCTATACCCGCCAGGGTCATGGTAAAGTTAGGAATCAATTTAAATACTCCAAGAGAAAGGAGGGTGTAAATGATGAGGGCAAATCCGGCTACAACCCCGAAGGCCCTGTAGTAGAGAGCCATGAAGAGTAAAACAATGGCTGTTCCCACCAATCCCGCGAATATGATCTTGTTCAAAGAATCATTTGCCGCCGAAGCGCTCACTTTTCTTTGGTTGATCAGCTTGATAGGAGCGGAAAGTGCTCCTGCGTTAAAGTTCTCAACCAAGTTCCTGGCTTCATCTATCCCGAAACCACCAGCGCCTCCGGTAATTTGAGCCTTACCCCCGGTTATTTCTTGCTGCACTACCGGGGCAGTAATTAACTGGCCATCTATAAAAACGGCTAAAGGCAGTCCCACGTTCTTTTTGGTAATATCCGCGAAGATGCCCGCTCCCTCCTCGTTGAATTGCAAAGTGACTATAGCCTCGTTCGAGTACTGATCAAAGGCAATATCTGCTCCGTCCAAAAACCTTCCCGTTAAATTAGTGGGAATGTATACTGGGTTTCCATCTTCACCCATCTTGACCTCCTTGAACTCCAGGACAGGAGTGGCCCCTATCTGACGAGCCGCATCCTCCGCATCTACTCCGGCCAACTCTACTAGAAGTTGATAGCTATCACCCTTCTTGGCACTCGTTACTTTCGGTTCGGAAACTCCAAACATATTCACCCTGCGTTCAATTACCTCTTTGAGGCCCGCTACCGCCTCATCGTACCCGCTTGGGTCAACATTACTAAGGTCAACCTCGTAAACTAAGGCACTCCCTCCAACCAAATCCAGACCCAAATGCCACGGCAGCTTACTAGACACGCTATTTCCCGGATACACAAAAAAACCAGCCAGGACCGTCAGGGTCAAAATTACGATCAATACGATAATACTTTTTCTCTTTTGCATATTTCTTGTCCGCCCGCCAGGGCTCGAACCTGGAACCCTCGGCTTAAAAGGCCGCTGCTCTACCATTGAGCTACGGGCGGCTACGGTTCAAAGCCTCCAAACTCAGGCCAATAGATAAATTACTACATAATTGTCGCTTCTTACAAGCCTATCTAAGCTCATCATCCAAATCCTCCAAGAGCTCTTTGGCTTTCTTGCTTAAATGTTTGGGCGTTTCAACCTCCAGTTTGATGATGAGGTCTCCTCTTAGAGTCATGCCGTGTCCTTTAACACGCACCTCCTCCGTAACGCTTTTGCCCTGAGGAATTTCCACATCTAACTCCGTTCCTCGCAGATCTTTGATCTTGATCTTCTTGCCCAGCAACACATCCGTTATCCTAACCCTCTTTTTACAAAGCAGATCTTCTCCCCTGCGTTCAAAAACCGGATGAGGGTCAATTAAGATCTTTACGTACAGATCGCCGCTAACGGCGTTGTTCTCACCGGCTTCACCCATACCTTTGATCTTGATAATCTGACCGCTCTCTACCCCCTCGCGGATATCAACCTTGACTCTATGCTTATGGCGAACCCTGCCCGGCCCCTTGCACTCCTTGCAAGATGCCTCTGGGATCTCTCCCGCTCCCCGGCACTCCGGACAACTCACAACGTGGGCAAAGCCTCCGAAGAAGGTATTGCGCGTTTCTTTAATTTGTCCTTGTCCTCCGCAATATTCACACTTCTTGAAAGCGGTACCTTTGGTATACCCCACACCCTTGCAAGATTCACATTGAATATATGTTTCATATTCCAACTCCAAGACTTTTCCCGCCTGGGCCTCCTCAAGTGATATTTCTGCCAGAACTTCTATATCTCCTCCCCTTTTGTACGTACGCCTTTTCTGGCGCATACCCAGGCCTTCGAAGAAGGTACCAAAAATATCTTCAAGATCCCCCATATCTTCGAAACCGTTAAAGTTGACATCCCAATTCCAATTCTGCCCGGCGCCAAAAGGACTGCCGCCGCTAAAGGCATTGCCGAATCTATCGTACTGACTCCTCTTTCCTCTATCTGAGAGGATCTGATAGGCCTCGTTGATCTCTTTGAATTTCTGATCATCCCCTCCGTTTTTATCAGGATGGTACTGATGGGCCAGTTTACGGTATGCCTTTTTAATCTCCTCCTCGGTGGCGCCTTTAGTAACGCCCAATATTTCGTAATAGTCTCTCATAACGATTCATAGAATACACTTGAACGCGAAGTTTCCGCAACTTCTCTAGGGAAGAGTGATGACCTCCTTGCTTACGGACTCCGATTGTACCGCAATGAAACTGAAAGCGATCAGAAGTTCGTAAAGCATAAAGGCCAAAAGCCCCAGGGGGATGTAGAGAATGAACTCTATGCTTTTAACCAAAAGAAAAATGATGGCAAAAAGGATCAGCAATCCCCACGGAGAGCCGGGGCCTAAAAGATTGTTGGTCTTTTCCGATATCAGCGCGTGCAAGTTAGAACTCACCGTTGCTCCTTCTTGGAAGTTGAAGCCGGTTTTCTCTTTGAGCAACGCATTCATCTCTTTGGCTGATTGAGCCGCTAGTAATTGTTTTTGATATCCGCTCAAACTCTCGCTACCGCTACTTTCGTTAATCTGCTGCAAGGCCATACTTTTCAAAACGTCTCCCAACTTTGCGTCACCGGAGAAATCCTTGATGTACCCCTTCACTATGGGGGTAACGGTCAAATCAACCGTCCGCTTAATACTTTGTTCCGTAAAAATAGCGGCTCCGTGCACAGAGAAAAGAAAAGTAGCTATGATCACACCCACCGTCAAAATGAGACCCATCACCGGTCTGGCAACATGAGAAAAGCGGATCTTTACCATATTCTTTCCCCCTCTTCGTCCCCTATCGTGAATCGCTAGCAAGAGCAGGAAGACAATGAGGGCTGTAGCTCCCCAGTACCAAAGGGAAGCTCCCCAGAAGGGCAATATGAATCCAAGTGTGCACAATCCGGAGGCCAAGAGTATTTCCCTTATGTGTTTTAGGGCAAGGCTCTGGACCGTGATCACCGCTGCCCATATTACAAAGACAAGCGTGCCGTACCCAAACTCCCCTACCCTCAACAGAAATCCGGAAAGCAAAGCTAGCAGGCCTGTTGTGCCAACAAGCAGGTACACCTTGAACCAGGATTGCCTTTCGTCCGTTAATGACTCGCGAGAAGAGAGCGAACTTGAAGATTCACCCCCGGCTCTCATTTTTTCCCACAATCCATCCATACTAGAGGGGCTTACTCTGACTTAGGCGTTTTCTCGTCTTCCCCACCTTCAGAGTTGCCACTATCTTTTTTATACAATATCTGACCAACCTTTTGAAGCGAAGACGACAGGCTCTCTGATGCGTTTTTGATTTTCGCTGCGTCTTCTCCTTTGGTCGCGCCCTTCAAATCATTAATCTTGTCCTCTATTTCTTTCCTCACGTCTCCCGGTATTTTGTCTCCAGCATCTTTGAGAGCTTTCTCTGCGGTGTACACCAACGCCTCGCCTTGATTGCGCACATCAACGAGTTCTCTTTTCGCCTTATCGTCGCTGGCGTGTTCCAGTGCTTCCTGCTTGAGTTTTTCGATCTCTTCTTTGCTAAGGGCGGTCGTGGCCTCGATTCTCACCGACTGGCTCTTACCCGTCGCCTTATCCGCTGCTTTGACATTCAAAATACCGTTGGCGTCTATATCAAAAGAAACTTCCACCTGTGGTACTCCCCTAGGAGAAGGAGGAAGCCCGTCAAGAATGAACCTACCCAAAGTCTTGCTGTCTGTCGCCATCTCACGTTCTCCTTGAAGCACGTGGATTTCAACTGACGTTTGATTATCCGCAGCCGTTGAGAATATCTGGCTTTTGGATGTGGGGATGGTGGTGTTTTTCTCAATTAACTTGGTAAATACTCCACCCAAAGTCTCAATTCCTAAAGACAACGGGGTAACATCAAGAAGCAAAATATCTTTTACATCTCCCTGCAAAATACCCGCCTGGATAGCGGCACCCACCGCCACCACCTCATCGGGATTGATACCCAAGTGCGGTTCTTTCCCGAAAAGCTCCTTGACCGCCTCTCTCATCATGGGCATGCGAGTCTGTCCTCCAACCATAAGGATCTCGTCTATGTCGGAGAGCTGCAGCCCGGCTCCCCTGGGAGTTGGAGAGGTCACTACCTCTTTTACTAGATCAATGGATCTATCTATCAAATCTTTCGTTAACTCCTCGATTGTTGCTCTAGTTAACTTCATCACGAAGTGTTTTGGTCCAGAGGCATCAGAGGTAATGTATGGCAAGTTAACTTCCGTTTCTACGGAGGTAGAAAGCTCGTGCTTGGCACGCTCTGCCGCTTCTCGTAGACGCTGCAAAGCCAAAGGATCTTTGGATACATCCACTCCTTCCTGCTTACGGTATTCTTTAATTAGATGTTCCATGATCAACTGATCGAAATCATCTCCTCCAAGGTGAGTATCTCCTCCAGTTGCCTTGACCTCTACCGTATTGTCCCCCACCTCCAGCACGGATATATCAAAAGTGCCTCCCCCAAAGTCATATACCACCACTTTCTCGTCTTTTTGTTTGTCTATTCCATATGCCAGAGCGGCGGCGGTTGGTTCATTGATGATACGGCGCACCTTAAGGCCCGCTATCTCTCCGGCATTTTTTGTCGCTTGCCTTTGGGAGTCATCGAAATACGCAGGCACAGTGATCACGGCCTCCTCTATGGATTCACCGAGTTTCTCTTCCGCATCTTTCTTGAGTTTCCCCAAAACCATGGCCGATATCTCTTCCGGCTTATGCCACTTATCACCCATCTTTATCTCCACCCCCCCGTCAGCAGCCTCTCTTATTTCAAAAGATGAGATTTTCTTGTCTTTTTGAACCTCGGGATCTTTGAACTTCCTGCCAATTAATCTCTTCACCGAGGCTATGGTGTTTTGAGGGTTGGTAATGGCCTGCCTTTTCGCCAAAAGCCCTACTAACCTTTCATTGGATTTTGACATCGCAACCACTGATGGAGTAGTGCGATTGCCCTCTACGTTTTCCAAAATCTTGGGATCACCTCCTTCTACGATAGCCATCGCAGAGTTAGTGGTTCCCAAATCTATGCCCAATATCTTTGCCATTTTATTTCTCTTGGTGTTTGTAAACCTTTACCTTGGCTGGCCTCATAACTTTACCGTTTAACACATACCCCTTCTCTATCTCCTCAGCTATCAATCCTTCCTTCTCATCCGGACCGTCGGTTACCATAACCGCCTCGTGCATACTGGGATCAAACAGTTGCCCCTCCTGGACATCCATTTTCTCAAGTCCGCGTCTGCGAAGCAAGTCCTCCAGCTGATTTTGGATGAGATACACCCCCTTCTCTACCTCCCCGGATTTCTCCATAGCCTGCAAGGCCAGATCAAAACTGTCTAAAATATTCAAAAGATCCCTGATAATATCCTCGTTGGCAAAGCGAACCAGTTCCTCCAACCGCTTCAACTCGTCTTTTTTGTAGTTGGCTAAATCCGCCTTGGCGCGCTTCCAACCGTTTAGGTATTCCTCACACTCCCCTTTGAGCTTTTCAATATCTTCCTTGAGATCTTTTTCTTTGGGCATAGAGAATGTTTTGCAATACCAAGGTATGAAAACGGCTCGTTCGTGTCAACCCCCGACTAGGAAAATCACGGATTATAAATACCAATGAGACTGAAGGATGTTAGAACTATTATACAGCGACAAAATGGGTATATTTATGTACCTGACTTATCCGTACAATTTGGGATGTGACCCAATATCCACGAATCTGGCTGTGTTTTCATTAACTTCTATATATATTGCTCTGATGTTCCCGGTAATGTTTATACTTCTATAATTTGACCACTTCCCCGCGAGACTATGATTATTTAGACGTACATCCATGTGGTCCACAACAAATATCGTAAGTTGCCCTATCGCTTTACTTTTAACCCCTCTAGACAATTTAGAAAAGCTTTTCTCAAATTGCTTAGACAGAAAGTGCTGCATACCCTAGACTTTCTTAAGATGCCTAGTAAGTTCCTTTGCTGTAAACGGACCACTTGCCTCTCCAGCCTCATACTCTCTCTTGGCTTCTGTTATAATCCTTCTTAGATAAGGGGTGGGGATGTTTCTATCAGCAGAAAGAGTAAGCTCTTTTTCTCGCACAAACTGCTTTAGAAAAGCGTTAATCGCTGTACCAAGAGGCACACCCAGTTCTTTAGCCGTTTCCTGCGCGGCCTTTTTTAGAGATTTATCGGTTTTAATATTGATTATTGTCTTGGTTTTCATGTTTATATACCAAAGTGTATAAAATGGTATATACTTTGTCAACTCCACCCACTCCACCCCGCTACTCACTATTTCTTTAACGCAAAAGTTCTAACTCTATGAAGGGTCGCAAAAATCGTCCGTATAAACACTAACTAAATTGGGTGGGGTCAGGGACTGGAGGATGTTAGAACCTGTTTAGAAACCCATATATTGACTGTTTGACCTCCGTGTGGCATAAGGAGAATGTTCTTTGAATATACACCTGTGTCGGGGGTATCTGGGCTTAATGGTTCATTGAACTTAGATATCCCCGACTAAGGAGAGAAACGTGGCGGAAAAAAGAAAGCTGAGGAAAAGAATCCGAATCAGGCTTCACCATCAAGGTGGGGATAGGTACGGAGTGATCATCCTGAACGACTACGACGTGGCGCTTCAAACCGGCGTAGACGGGAGCGGGATGTTCGGACTCCTGTGTGGGACGACCAGTGTCGCCATTCTCTGTGGAGCCACCCTCCTCATCGATGAGGAATCATCCATCAGCTCCTACCAGCTCCCCCACGTCAAACCAGGACAGGTTCTGGTCGACCACGGAGCCAGGTTGCCCTACTGAGGGCCATTCAGACACACACAAACCCGCATCCCCGACGGCAGCAACCCCGCTATCCTGTCGGAAAAGGATAGCGGGTGTTTGCTTTTTTAGATATATAGTCCCAGTCAGGGACGGGACCCAAATCCATCCTAGGCTAATTTCTTCTCTCTAACGCACTTCCCAGAGTTTCTTCATCAGCAAACTCGATTTCACCACCAGACGGTATCCCCATTCCCAAGCGGGTCGTCTTCTCCGCAACTCCCTCTAATTCTTTGGTAATCTGCGTAGCCAGAAAGTCTCCTTGAGTATTAGGATTGAAGGCTACGATAATCTCTTTCGCTTTTCCTCCTAGCTCTTTCGTAATCCAGCTTCTCAAACTTTTGAGCTTCAGTTTTTGATCTGCCTCCAGTAATCCCCCCCTTCCAAACTCTCCCAAAACCAAAAACCTTCCTTTGAATTTGCCGGTACTTTCAATAGACATAAGGTCAGTCTCTTTTTCCACTATCGCAATAATGCTCTTGTCTCTTTTCTCGTCAGCACATATCTCACAAAGCCCCTCCCCCTCGTGGATGTAGAAACAACGGCTGCAAATACCGACCAGTTGCAACGAAGCTATCGCCTCCTCTAACTCCTTCTGAGAACTTTTCCCCTGCCTTATCAAATAAAAAGCCAGCCGCACAGCTTGGCGGGGTCCGATACCCGGCAACGCCGCCAGGATATCAACCAATCTCTTAATTGCCTTCGGCGTTCTCATGAAGTTTCTCTAAATTGCGGAAGCTTACTTTCTGCTTGTCCCAATAGAGCTTCACCGTACCTAAAGGACCATTACGGTGTTTAGCAATGATGATCTCGGTGATATTCTCGTCCTCCGGAGAAACATCCACCCTTCCCCTGTCTTTGGGGTGCACGAACATAACTACATCCGCATCCTGTTCAATAGAACCTGACTCTCTAAGATCGGAAAGTCTCGGCACCTTGACCTCACGCTGTTCAACACCCCTTGAAAGCTGGGAGACGGCCAGTACCGGGACAGCAAGCTCTCTCGCCAATCCTTTCAACCCTCTTGAGATCTCCGTCACCTGTTGCACCATATTGTCGCTTCCCGTGCGTGGTTGAACCAGCTGGAGGTAGTCGATGACTATAAGCGCCAAACCCTTGTGTTCGGCCTGCAAACGCCTCGCCATGGAGCGCATCTGGATAATACTTGGGGAAGGAGTGTCATCCACAAACAAGGGTGCGGAACTCAACTTATCAAGCGCTGCTTGGATCATCTGAAAATCCAAATCGTCTTTGAGCCTTCCCGTGCGCAATTTCCACAGATCAACTTGGGCCTCTGCGGCAATGAATCTGTCAATTACCTGTTCTCTGCTCATCTCCAGAGAAAATACCCCAACGGGAGCCTGCAGGTTTACGGCAATATGTCTTGCAATATCCAGAACAAAAGAGGTTTTCCCGTACGAGGGGCGGGCACCGACAATGATCAAGTCTGAACGCTGCAAACCGGAGAGAATATTGTCCAGATCCGTAAAACCAGTTGGTATACCCCGGTACTTCTCCCCTCCTCCTTCATGAAGCTTTTCAATACGTTCATAGGCTGTGAGAAGCTCATCCCTAATCGGCATAAAGTTTTTGGAGACAGATTTCTGCGATATCGCAAAGATCTTCTTTTCAACCTGATCCAGGAAGTTATCAATCTCTTCCTCGGCGAGAAAGGCTTCTTGAGTGATGGTCGCCGATATGTTGATCAAATCCCGGAGGATCCTCTTTTCTTTGACGATCTTGCCGTAGTGCAAGACGTGGGAAGAGGTAGGAACTGAATCCACTAACTCCGCAAGGTAGCTGGAGCCACCCACTTCCTCAAGCTGTTTCTTGTTCTTGAGCTCTGAAGTAACACTCAATATATCTATGGGTTCACGTTTGCTCCAAAGTTTAAGAACAGCCTCGAAGATCACCCCGTGAGCTTTCTTGTAGAAATCATCCGGAACTAAAAGATCCGCTACGGAAGCAACGGCATCTTTGTCGATCATCAAAGCCCCCAGAACAGATTGTTCGGCTTCTATGTCTTGTGGTGGGATTTTCGGTTGTAGTTTGGCCATATGAAGGGTCCGTACGATGTATCTTCTACCTCGTATCCTAACGATTCTACCTTCTTGGAGAGCACATCTGCGTAAGCTAAATCCAGGCCCAACACCTTATCCATCTTAAAAATCAGCCTTCTCTTCTCACTTGGGGAGATATCGGGGTCGCTCATTACCCGGCGTAGCGCCGCCATGCTCCCTGGAATATTCAGATCGTCCTCAACCGCCGCCTTGAAAAGGGCCTCCAGCTTGCCAACCAACTCCCTGTTATTCTTGAACTTATCGTGCTCGGAAAGGAACTTCAGCCTGCCAAGCTCCCTCCATAGGTTCCATAACCCGCTTTGGGCTGATTCCAACGCAGTCCAGGTAAAATTCAGTTTGCTCCTGTAGTGAGCCCCCAGGACAAAGTATCTAAAAGCCAGGGGCATATATCCCCTCTTTTCCACATCATCAAGCGTAAAGAAGTTCTTGGCGGATTTTGCCATCCTTTCGCCTCCAACTAATAGGTGTTCTCCATGAAGCCAGTAGTTTACGAATTTCTTCCCCGTAGCAGCCTCTGATTGAGCGATCTCGTTTTCGTGGTGAGGAAATATGTTGTCCACCCCGCCGGTATGGATATCAAATGATTTACCAAGATAACGCATACTCATCGCAGAACACTCGATGTGCCAACCCGGCCTCCCTCCTCCAAAAGGACTCCTCCAAGACGGTTCACCCTTTTTCTTTGTTTTCCAAAGTACAAAATCCCTTACATTATCTTTGCTGTATTCATCTGCAGAAACCCTGGCACCGTCCTTGATAGCAATCTTCCCCAAGCCCACCAGTTTCCCGTATTTCTTGAACTTGGAAATATCGAAGTATATAGAGCCGTCATCCCCCTGATACGCGAATCCCTTTTTCATCAAGGACTGGATGAGTTCCACTATTTCTTTGACATGAGCCGTGGCTAGGGGATATACCTCAACTTCTTCTATATTCAAACTCTTGATGTCTTCGAAAAACTTTTTGGTGTATACCTTGGTGACTTCTCCAATTCTTTTCTTTTGCTCTTTGGCTTTGTTGATAATTTTGTCTTCTACGTCAGTAATATTCATCACCTGGGTAACTTTGTACCCGAGAAACTCCAAGGAGCGTCTCAAAACATCTTCGAAAACGTAGGTGCGCAAATTCCCTATATGGGCAACGTCGTATACCGTCGGACCACAAGTATACATGCGTACCTCTTGCTTACGAATAGGCTTAAAGTTCTCCTTCTTGCGGGTTAGGGTATTTTGTAATCGCAACATCGCAAATGAATTATATCACGCATAAAAATAAGCGGCCTAGCCGCTTATTTTTGAGATCTCCACCTCGGTAAACTGCTGCCTATGCCCCTTCTTTACACGATAACGCTTTTTAGGTTTGTATTTGAAAACTACTATTGTCTTTGCCTTATCGTCCCTTAAGACCTTAGCTTCTACTTTGGCTCCCGCCACGTGGGGAGTTCCCACCTTAATTTCTTTACCCGTATTCACGAGAAGCACCTTATCAAAAACAAAGCCGCCCTCCTTATCGGCTTTTATCTTCTCTATTTTCACTTTATCTCCTTGGGCAACACGGTATTGTTTGCCTCCGGTTTCAATTACTGCGAACATAAGCTCCCGTATGATAGTGGCTTTTTGCTTTCTAAGTCAAGAATTTAGTTGATTAATGTAATAGCAAACGTCCCTACCGCAAAGAGCAAGGAGACTGCCCCCGTACCCACGGAGAGCAAATACGCCAAAAAGCGTTCTTTCGGGTATATGTGCCGCACCAATAGGAAGTTTATCAAAACTACCGCCGCTGCCGTAAGAATAACTCCGAAGAAGAGGGCAAAACTCCCTGCCCAGACTACTTCGTTGTGGTAGTTATCAAAGCGGATAATGATATCCCCGGCATTCGTCGGCAGGCTCAACAGCGCAACGATACTGCTTATCATGAGCATCAATCCGCTAAAGACAAAGGACCCTGAGACAATCCTGTCCTTGATCATCCAATTAGTTTCTTGAATTTCTTCACCAACGGTACCTCGTTAGCCTCATTGCCGTACACTTTGGCTGTGTAATAGGCAGTCCAATCTCCTAAGATCAAGGAGCCAAATAACTTCTGCGCTTCGCTTTTGCCCTTTAGAGGTATCGTTTTAACCGACAGCCCAAGTTCTTTATATACCGCCCCCAAAACTGTCATGCGTTTTTTGACTCTCGAGTGATCTCTATCGTCTTTTATAAACAAACAAACGAAGTTTGATAGCTTCTTCTCGGTGCCACCAAACCCATTGATCTCGTTGTGATTAGCCTCTGGCAACACACTCCAGAAAGCTGGGATTTTACCTGTTTCGTTGAACTTGATCTTCCAGTTGTACGCGATAGTTCCATTGTCTCCGGAGGCATAGATCAAGGGAATTTTGCCCGCAATCCCTTTGGCCAATTTCTCTCCTTCCTTCTCCAGTCCCTTGAAGTTGACGGTAGCTAACTTGCCAACTTCTTTGTAAAGCCCACTTTGCTGCATCAGCGTCAACACGGCCCGTATTTGAAAACCTAAAGAGACCCTTGGCTGAACATCGGTATTGGGCAACTCCACATACAAGATCCCGATCTTTTTTGCCTTATCCAAAAGTTTCCCGCCGGTACCAACAACCGCCAAATGATGCCCCGCTTTGAGTGCATAATCAAAAGCATCCAAGGTTTCTTCGGTATTTCCAGAATACGAAACAAAGATCAAAAGTCTTCCGTTTAGATCTACGCCCCTAGGAAGGCCATAACCCTTGTGCACTACGATGTCTAAATCTGGATCAAGCTTTTTAATAAGATCTCCGATCAAGGCAGAACCCCCCATGCCCATAAGGGCAAAGCGCTCAAACTTCACCAGATGCCCAACAGCATTTTCTACTTTGGGCTCATATTTAAATTGTTTTGGGAAGTTTACGATCGCTTCCCTCATACGGTCTTTAGCCACAGTGTAATTATACCGCACCAGCAACTCTTTTCGAGTGATATATATTTACTAGCTCCAGTATCTCTCCCTGCAGCTTATGTGTATTCCCATGGCTGAGCAATCCCAGATACGATTGGATGATGACTTCATCCCCGTTGCTATTACTAATATTGCGAAACATCCGTCGTTTAGTCGCCGTTCTTAACACTCGATAATCTGGGAAATGAACCCAGCCCAGAAAATCCACGCCGGAAGCCACCGTGCGTATAGATATCTTATGTGCAGTTAGCTGAAGCTCTGTTTTTAGAAATTCTCTGATCTTGAAAATCTGAGCCAAAAGATAACTTTTGTCGCGAGACATAACGACAAAATCATCGGCGTAGCGAATATAGTATTTTGTTTTCATCTCGTGTTTCACAAACTGGTCAAACTTGTTCATATATATGTTGACAAAGAGTTGTGAGGTGAGATTGCCAAGTGGTAAACCAACACCCGGTTTACTAGAGTGGAAACTGCTGATAATTTCTTTACACAACCACATAATATCCTTGTCTGGTATATATTCGCCCAAGATTCTCAAAAGGATTTGGTGATTTATATTGGCAAAGAACTGTTTGATGTCGCATTTCAGAACCCAACAAGTGTGAGCATGATTCTCGCCCACCTTACGTGCCAGCTGGTTAAATTTACCTATTGCCTTATGGGTTCCCCTACTTTCACGACACGAGTATGAGTTAGCAATGAAGGTTTTATCAAAGAATGGGTACAATATTTTGTAAAGGGCATGATGAACCAAGCGATCTCGCACAGGTGCTTTGTGAATAACACGAGGCTTGGGGTCGGTGATATGAAACGTGTTATATTGGCCGTGACGATAGGTTTTATCTGCCAAGTCATCGCGAAGTACAAAAATGTTGTCGGTAAGGTAGAATTGGAAATATTGTACGTCTCGTCTTGTTCTCTTGCCCCTCAGAAATTCAGGCCAGGCGTAGAGTAGACTCTCGGTACTAACAATATCTTGAAAACTATGAGTCAAGTGCCTTTTCATAAAAACGAACAGCTAATTCCCCTAGAACCTCTTCCAATTGTCCAAAGACTTGTCTTAGCATACAAACTTTGGCAGGAATTCTTATTACACTTTCCAAAAATCTCCAGACACACGTTGGGACACAAAATTGATACTCTTTTTATAGAAATCATTGATTTAATTTTGAGAGCGCACTACCTGCCACAAAAAGAAAAAACTCCGTGTCTCCGAGAAGCATCCACAAAACTTGATATACTTAAATTTTTCCTGCAAATTGCATGGGAGGTAAAAGTACTGGACAACAAAAAATTCATCCGTTTATCTGAACACTTAATTGAAATCGGGAAAATGCTTGGTGGCTGGAACAGGGCACTTTCTAAATAAATCCTATGCTGGGAGCAGTTAGCACCGCTCCCAGCGGATCTAGTAAATGAAGAAATCCGCAAAGACGAACTCGTTCTCGGGATTCCACACGTTCTCAGGATTACTCCAGTTCGTGTTCAGCCACCGCTCATCGTTGTCGTGATCCACGTTGAACAGGTTCAGATTGCCATCCGAGTCCGTAGTGTACAGAGCGCCATCTATACCACCACCCCTCGAATACTCTTAGGGTTGCATCGTACTCGTGAGCTGTCTCACTTAGCGCTCCGCACCGGGTAGCTTCATTATTTAGACTGTTTTTGCAGTCTTGGAATTCAGCCGCGGGAAGCCGTAACCGCCCGCAGATTCGCCTACTATCCATTTCTAATTTTAAAATACCCACACCCAAAATAAAAACAGTCCCGAGGACCCTCCACTCACCAAGGGGTGAATGGAGGGTCCAAGGGACCAAGGGCCTAGCTACCCGCAAAGACGAACTCGTACTCGGGATTCCACACGTCCCCAGGAGAACTCCAGCCCGTGTCCAGCCACCGCTCATCGAAGCCGCGATCCACGTAGAACAGGCGCAGATAGCCACCCGAGCCCGTAACCGGCTCCATGGCCATGGTGACCACTTCGCCTTGCGGTTGCTCAGGATATCCGAGCCGGACTAGCGGTCCTGCTTCCGCTGGGCAGGGTTTGAGGCCATACTCCGCAGCGCGGGCGTAGATCTCCCTGAGCGGCCTGGCGTTCTGGAATCCGAGCTCCTTACCGGTGACTCGGTACAGATTCACCTTCACCTGCTTGGTGGCCAGCGTGAAGTCGGGTCGGGACATGAGGTCCTTGGCCCAGCCACTCACTTGGTACCCACCACTCTTGAGTGCCTTCTGGAGCGCTGACGCGCTCTTGTAGGTGCCCAACGTGATCGTCTTCCAAACGGGAAAAACGTTTGTCGGGGCCAGCGCCTTACGAAGCGCCTGCCGGAGCGACTCCAGATTGGAGATCCACCCCTGCATGGTGTCTTGACCCAAATCACGAGGAAGTGCACGGACCACCTGGCCCGCGAACTCAATGAGCTGATCGGACATTATGTTCCCTCCTGCGGCATACCTCTGACTCCAATCGGAGCATAGGGCTGACCGCTAGTTGCGTCCCCACCACAGTTCTTTCCGTGGTGTCTTAGGACAGCGTTTTGTGCTCCATCCGTGGAACACAAAACGCTGTCCTAAGGTGTGGGTAGCAACTAACTTAAGATTTAATATTGTGTGAAAGAACTTGCCATAATACATACCATATTGCGGTCTATATGTCAAATAGCCAGTCTTGTGTGCAGATTTCCTTATTGTGACCCCGACGAGACTCGAACTCGTGTTTCCGGCGTGAGAGGCCAGCGTCCTAGGCCACTAGACGACGGGGCCTAGCAACCACCATTATTCCAAAAAACCTACTCCATATCAATCCTGTACCAGTTTTCCCGGCAACAGTATATCCGGAGATTCTCGCGATCTGAGCTTTATCAACCGCCGAAACCATCATTTCTACTGTTTGCCTCGAGGCATCTTTAGAAACAGCCCTCCCCATTTTCTGAGGCTTGTTGCTCGCATTCACATACGGCCTCATTAAATCTCCGCCGTTAGCTATGGCGGAGATCGCCATAATCAGCCTGATGGGAGTAATTGAGATGCCTTGCCCGAAACTTGCGGTTGCAAAGTTAATGTCTTGTATATCCTGCTCCAGGGGCAAAAGGCTTCCCGTTACCTCACCGGGGAGGTCAATCTGGGTTTGATCCTTCAGCCCAAACTTTTTAAGGTATTCGTAAAAGTTTTCATGGCCTAATTGCCTTTCGGCAAAAGCAGCACCGGTGTTGAGGGATTTCTCTATGACATTCGTCATCGTAACGGTACCGTAAGATTTAAGGTCCCAGTTCCTGATAGTGTGTTCGTTCAAAGTGAGCTCTCCCGAATCGTAGTAGGTGGTATCCGGAGTTATTTTCCCGGCATCCAACGCGGAAGCCATCGTGATCACTTTGAAAATTGAACCGGGCTCATAGATAGATTGGACAGATGGGTTAAGGAAACTCCCGATATCGAATGTGCCGTAATCGTTCGGATCAAAGCTGGGATAACTCGCCATAGCCAAGATCTTCCCTGTCTTCGGCTCCGCCACAATTACCGTTCCTCCTTCACCTCGGTAATCTTCAACTAGTGTAGAAAGAATTTCCTCTGAGTGGGACTGAATATTTGGATCTATCGTCAACTCAATATCTTTCCCGTTCTTGGGTTCCTTAATTTTGTCCCCGCTCGCCTCTCCCGGAACTCCACCTAAAATTTGGTTGTAGTAGCTCTCAACTCCATACTGGCCCAACCAATATGACTCATTGGTAGAGGCAAATCCCAATACGTGAGCGCCCGTTTTCCCTAACGGGTAGAATCTATCCAATCCAGAACCAACGTACACGCCAACCAAAGCGGCGTCCCGTATGGCTTGGGTTTGCTCCTCTGTGGGTCTTTTTATTAAAGGCTCGTAGGGATCATCCTTTTTGCTAAGGGTCGCTTCTAGGTCGCTCTGTGAAATATCTTGGACTATGGGAGCCAGGGCAGCGGCAGTTGCAACCGGGTCTTCCACCTCGCTGGGAATTGCGTATACCACCGGATATTCTTTGTTAACGGCCGCCGGGAATTGCTCTCCGTTCTTGTCTGAAAAATAGATACTGCCCCTCTTGGGAACCAAATAACCTCCAATGGTGTAGCTCGCAGAGGCTTGTTTGCCGTAATAGTCGCCCTGGCTTAATTGAACGTCATAGAAACGATAACCCAGCAGGGCAAAAGCCAACGAAAACAACCAAACTAACGCTGTGACGCGAGTGCCCATTGTGGAGTACGATCTTTAATTAAACCCAATTCTAGAGCTAGCTTTTCCAGATTATCATTACTCGTAAAGGTGTAATAGGTATTTTTGAGTTCTGCGTTAGCCACCTTCAACTCCTCGAGACCCTTTCTGGTTTTTAATATATCGTGTCGTAGCCCTACCAAACTCAAGTAGCTAAAGAGGGCCGCGCCCAGCATCAAAACTACGCCAGAGACGCACAGCGCTCTGCATCTTTTCAAATCTATTTCTTTTTTAGGTTGTACTATGGTCATTGTATTTGTATTGCTCTTAGTTTGGCGCTTCGACTCCGAGGGTTAATTTCCACTTCTTCCTTCGATGCTTTGATAACTTTCTTGTTGAGAAGTTTTGCTCTGCCATTCCAGGCCATATCTTTAAAAAAATCTTTGATGATCACATCTTCTTTCGAGTGATACGAGATGATCACTACTCTGCCTCCGACACCCATCACGCTCTCTAGACTCCCTAGCAAGCCTCGAATGTTATCCAACTCGTTATTTGCGTATATCCTAAGTGCCATAAAGGTTCTCGTGGCCGGGTCTATCCTTCCCCTTTCATAGTTTTTTGGAACTGCTCTTCTCACTACCTCCGCCAGATCTTTGTTGGTGACGATCGATAACCCTTGGCGTCTCCTTTCCACAATCGCCTTGGCAATCCTCGGAGCGTACCTTTCATCGCTAAACTCCCTAATGATCTCAATGAGTTTCTGTTCACCCAATTGAGGCAACATCTGGTACACGGGGAGCGCCTTCTCGCTGTACGTCATCTTCAGTGGCTCTTCCTTTCCTTTGAAAGAAAATCCTCTTCCGTCATCTAGCTGGTCTGAAGAAAACCCCAAATCTACTAACAAACCATCTATCTTCTCCAAAGATTCCTCTTCTAAAATCTCTCCGAGCCTTGCATAGTTGTCTTCCACCAAAACAAGCTTCTTGAGGTCGAGGTTCTCTTTTCCCAAGATCTCCTTAGCCGCCGTCAGCCCTTGCCAATCCCAATCGATACCTACAAAACTTCCTCCTGGAGAAAGCCCTTTGGCGATCTGCAAACCGTGCCCTGCCGCCCCTAGGGTTGCATCCACCATTGCCTCTCCCGGTTTTGGGTCAAGCATTTCCAAAACTTCCTTTAAAAGAACAGGTACGTGGGCCATCTTAGATCCCCAGGTCTGCCATCTTCTCGGCAATCTCGTCTGAGGATCCTTCCGTTTTGGCCTTGTACTTCTGCCACGCAGCGTCATTCCAGACCTCAATACGGTTATAGACGCCTATAACCTTGGTGGCCTTTTTGAGCCCTGCGTAGCTTCTTAGGTAATCCGGTATTAAAACCCTCCCCTGGGAATCGATTTCCGCATCGGAGGCACCCGAGAGCATTAACCTCACGAAGGCCCTGGAATTAGCCTGGGCTAGGGGTAAAGTAACCAATTTTTCTGCGAGCTTCTCCCAATCTTTTTTCGTGAATATGAAAAGGCAGTGATCCAGACCGCGTGTGATAATGGCCCCACCAGAGACGCTACGCCTAAACTTGGCTGGAATGGCCATTCGGCCCTTAACGTCTAAATTGTGCTGAAATTCTCCTATAAACATTGTTTTATCCACAGATATGTAGGGTTATCCACATAGTTATCCACAATTCCCCACATTCCCTACAGTCTAGACCACCATTCCTCACTCGTCAATTGTGGATAGAAAACAAGACACCGCCCTGGGGCGGTGTCTTGTAAAAAAGTAGAAGTCTCTGGTTTACTGCAGTTCAACGGTAGCGCCCGCCGCTTCAAGCTTAGCTTTCATAGTTTCGGCTTCTTCTTTCTTTGCTCCCTCCTTAACGGTTGCAGGAACCTTCTCGGACATATCCTTTGCTTCTTTGAGACCTAGCCCAGTAATTTCTCTTAGTGCTTTGATCACATTGATCTTTTGATCTCCAGAAGATTTGATTACCACGTTGAACGCATCCTTCTCTTCAACGGCTCCGACGGCAGCAGCTACAGGAGCGGCCGCGCTCACACCGAATTTCTTCTCCAGCACTTTGATTAGCTCGGCGAGTTCAACCACAGAAAGCTTTTCTATGTTCTCGATCAGACTTTGATACTTTTTGCCAGCCTCTCCAAGGTCAACCTCTTCCTCATGAACTTCTGTAGCCTTAGTTTCTTCTTTTGTTTCTTCAGCCATTTTGTTATTCAATAATTTTCTTCGACCTTATCGTCTACGCCTTCTTAGACTTTTCACTCAAAATGTACATGAGTGCTCTAAGGGGTGCGGCAATAGTCCCAACCACTTGTCCCAAGAGCTCTTTTCTCGGAGGCAAGCTTCCGATAGCATTAATATCTTTCTCGCTAATCAATTCTTTCTTGGTTAAGTCATATCCCCCGAGCAATTTGAACTTTTCATGGGTCTTGGAAAAACGGTACAAAGATCCGGCGGTCTCCGAAAGCCCTCCCCTTACAAAAACCGTACCGAGCGTGCCTTCAAAATCAACCGGGTCTACATCAACCTTCTTTTCCCCAAAAACGATTTTAAGGAGACGCTTTTTAATAACCTTGAGCTTGCTGTCATTTTCTCTTAGATCACTTCTTAACTGGCCAAGGTCGCTAACGCTCGTACCGGTAAAGTCGGTAAAGATGAGAGCATTGGCTTTATCCAGGTCAGTACTCCCCTCCTTTATGATGTCCGTCTTTTGATTTTTAGTTATGGCCATTGTAATAAAAAAGCTGCGTGAACCCGCAACCAGAAAAAATTTCCTCGGTGGGTCTTATTGTTTGCCCACTGTCTGCGGATTATAGGGTTAATAATACAGTTAACCCTTTGACTGTCAAGATGTTATTTGAGCTTGCTCTCCTTGTGAATGGTGTGCTTCTTGCACCACTTACAATGCTTTTTGAACTCCACCTTGCGCTCTACAGAGCGTTTATTCTTGCGGGTATAGTAATTCTTGCGACCGCAGACGCTACATTTAAGGGATATTAGGTTTTCGCTGAATTTTGACTTTAAACCCATGTTTTACTTAAGTCTGGAGCCAGAGGGGAGGATCGAACTCCCGGCCTCTTTCTTACCAAGAAAGCGTTCTACCACTGAACTACTCTGGCAGTAGTTCGGATCGGAAGTACTCCCTTACCTGTTGATCTATGCTACCAGCGCCCATAAAGACTATCACCCCTCCCCTTAATTCATCAAGGGCCCCCTCGACACTTCCGGCCACGCTTACGTCTTTCAACCCTTTATCCTTGAGGGTCTGGCAAAGCTCCTCGCTGGTTTTGCCCGTATCTAGATCTCTTCCCGCCACTTTGTATACCGGCATTAAAATTACCTTATCTGCAGCGTCAAAGGCATTTACGAACTCATCGAAAAGTTCCGTAAGCCTCCTTATCTGGTGAGGCTGGAAAACAACTGTGAGGGATTTTCCGGGATACTGATCTTTTATGGCTTTGAGGGTTGCCCTCACTTCTGTTGGATGGTGTCCGTAATCTGAAAAAAATATGGCATCTCCAAACTCGTTCTCCTTGGGAGTTAACTTTTCCATACGCCTCCATGCTCCCTTATATTCGCTAACTGCCCCTCTAGCCTGTTTCCTTGTTACCCCAACCATCTCGACCGCAAGCCAGGCGGCTTCAGCATTCAACTGATTGAACTTCCCCGGTATCTGCAAGGGCCATTTCTCTGCGGGCTCTGTGAAATAATGGATTTTTGCCTTAACCCCCTGTTCAATGCCCGGGGTATGTTTATCGTCTTTGTTCAAAATCGCCTCCGAAGTATCCGGTAGTTGCTTTAGATAGTGGTTAAACCCCTCCACCACTCCTTTTATGTTTCCGTAAGTGTCTAGGTGTTCGGCATCTACATTCGTAACTACGGTGATTTGAGGAATGTAATTCCAAAAAGACCGGTTAAAGTCATCCGCCTCAATGACCAAATATTTTCCTTTCCCCTTTCTAAAGTTCGAACCACCGAACTCCGCAAGTTTTGTGCCAACGATGACGGTAGGATCCAGTCCCCCCTTAATCATCATTAGGGCTAGTAAGCATGTAGTCGTCGACTTGCCGTGCGAACCCGTAACGGCAATGGTGAAATAGTTTTTAGATAATTCCCCTAATGCCTGGGGATATGTTTGTAATGTGATGCCTAATTCTTTAGCCTTTTGGAGTTCTAAATCTTCTTCCCCAACCGCAACTGTATAAATAACTTTCTCTGTTCCCTCCGGAATGTTATCTCCGGATGGTTCCCCTATAACAACCTTAATCCCTTCTGATTGAAGATCTTCAGTCAACTTTGATCCGACTAAATCAGATCCGGAGACTTCATTTCCTTCACATAAGAGAAATCTGGCTAGTGCGCTTGCCCCGATACCCCCTATACCTACGAAATGAATTTTCATTTGGAGCCAGGAGAGGGATTCGAACCCACGACCTTTGCTTTACAAAAGCATTGCTCTACCAGCTGAGCTATCCTGGCATCTGGTGCGCAGGGTGAGAGTCGAACTCACGGGGCCCTTTCGGACGACAGATTTACAGTCTGCTCCCGCCCCCTACGGGTCTACCTACGCAAGCTAGAGGCATATTCCTCCATCCAGTCCATTAACTATACCAGACGGATAAGGCGCTGCGTACTACCCACTTTTGCTTACAAGTTCTTCTTACTCTTAAGCTGTTTGCTAATCAAGTTGTCCGCTTTCATTACCAAAACTTTCATCTTATGCAAAAACTTATCCTTGGCCTTCAACAGCACCTCATCCAATTTGTCTAAAGGCAAGCTGGAACGCTTGGAACCTCCATCGTCCCCCTCCTTCTTGTCCTCAATTCTAGGAATAGCAGCTGACATGAGGTAGACGATAACCGCCAGCGATACAAGTAGAGTTAGTTCCAGGAAAAGGCTTTGCATCTTTGCTATTTTACAAGAATTTAGAGTTCTAGGCGATAGAACTCATCAATCCTTATATTCTCCCCCGTCTTAGCTATTACTCCTTTCACTAAATTCTCCACAGAAGTTTTTTCATCCTTCACAAAGGGTTGGGCCATAAGTTCTTCAACATTTGCTGGATTCATGGCCACTATGTGCACAGCTAAATTGTGGGCTAACTCTCGGAAGGGTTCCGATCTAGCCACAAAGTCAGTTTCGCAACCCAATTTCAAAACCACACCTACGCGGTCGTTGTGAGTGTAAGTCTTAATGATACCCGCTTTGATCTCGCGCTCCGCTTTCTTATCAGCCTTCGCTAATCCTTTTTCTTTGATGATCTCTGCCGCCTTATCAAAATCATTCCCCGCTTCCTCCAGAGCACTTTTGACATCCATAACACCTGCTCCGGTCAAATCCCTAAGTTTTTTTACAGCACTAGCGTCCGCCATTATTTTTTCTTACTTTTCCTTAGTAACCTCCCCAGGTACGACTGTAACTTGTTTTGTCTTGGCTTCGCTAATCACGTTTTTTACCTTCTCCAAGATAAATTCCGCGCTCTTGGCATTTCTCTCATTAGCGGCTATACCATAGTCTACCAATTTTGGATTAGCATCGGTGTTAATAATTCCAGCAACTGGAATGCCTAAACTCTTAGCTTCTTTAGCGGGAGTAACGTTGCTGGATACGTCAGCCACAAAAACCATTTGAGGAAGTTTGTTCATCTTTTCCAAACCGCCGAAGAGTCTGGCGAGTTTGGTCAACTCTTTTTCCAGATCTAACTGTTCTTTCTTCGTATATTTATTCCAATCCCCGTTAGCTTTTTCCTCCTTGAGTTTCTTGAGGTGGTTAATCCTCTTAGAAATAGTTTCGAAGTTAGTGAGTGTTCCTCCGAGCCACCTTGCGGCCACATAGGGCAGATCGAGCTCATCGGCCATCTGTTTTATCGTCCCCTTTACTGAAGGAGCAATGCCGACGAGTAAAACCATACCGCCGTTCACTACGACTCCCTCTATGGCAACGCTGGTCTTTTTGAGGCCTTCTAGGGTCTTCTCTAGGTCGATTACGCTAAATCCGGACCTGTTGGTCAAAATGTACTTGCGCATTTTGGGGTTGGTGCGCGCCTTGGAACTGCCGTAGAATACGCCTAGATCCATCATCTCTTTAACCATCTCAGTTTCTTCAGGACTCAAAGAATCCGCCTCTAACTGAGCGGTATTTTCCTTAGTTACTGTCTCTATAATCTCTTTTTCTGCCATAAGATTGCGAGCCAAAGAATAGCACTAAACGGGCCTCCAAGGCAAGGGTTTATCCTACTTATTCCCCCTTCCCTTGCGCCATTTATCTATCTTACCGTGATCTCCGGAGAGTAGCACTGCCGGCACTTTGTACGTTTTGCCTTTGAATTTGAATATTTCCGGCCTGGTGTACGCGGATACTCCAACGCCATACCGGGCCTCCTCGAGAGATTCATTTTTGCCCAAGACCCCCGGGATCTGACGAGCAGTGGCGTCGATCATCAACAGCGCCGGGATTTCTCCACCAGTTACCACGAATGGGCCAACCGAAATCTCTTGTACTGCAAACCCCATACCGTTTTTAACAACCGACTTGATTCTTTGGTCAAAACCTTCATAACGGCCGGCCACCACCACTATGTGTTCATATTTTTTTGCCCAAGCAGCCGCCAGCTGATTAGAAAAACTTTTCCCGGATGGATCAGTTAAAACAACTAACGTTTTTCTTTTGGATTTCCCTTTGAGAATCTGGCTTAGGGCTCTGGATAAAGGTTCCACTCCGAGAACCATACCGGGGCCACCGCCATACGCCTTACCGTCAACTTTATAATGTTTGCTTAAAGTAAACCTTCTGAGGTCATAGATTTTGGTCTTGATCTTGCCGCTTTGGATACCTCTCCCGATGATGGACTCCGAAAGATACGGTTCAAAGAGTTCTGGAAATATTGTGAGAATATGAAATGTCATCTTTAAAATTATAGCTTAATCCTAGAAAACAACAGCCACGTATGTGGCTTTTGTTCCAAGACGCCTCAGATTTTATAAATCTTTCTTAATATCGTCTATGACCTGACCAACCGTCGTGCCACCCATATCAAAGCCTTCTTTTCTTTCGTGCCTTTCTCCCCCCTCCTCTCGACGTTCCCTTCTTGGTCTGCGACCACCTTCTGGCTCTTCGATCTTCAAATTGACGCGGGCGTTGTTCTTAACGCCTACTATTTTCAAAAGAGATCGGATGGCCTTGGCGGTACTGCCCTGTCTCCCCACCACCTGCCCCATATCCTTAGCATTCACGTGTAGGGTAAGTAGCACACCCATCTCGTCGACCGTACGATCAACTCGCACATCGCCCGGGGTGTCTACTATAGACTTGACTACGAACTCCAAGAACTGCTGATCTGAGTATTCTGAGCTTGCCATTCTGTTCAAATCTTTATTCCGAAACGACCTTTATCCTTCTGCTTTGGGTTCCTCTGGGCTCTCTACTTGCTCTGTGTTTGGTGCGGCCTCTACCTCAGCGGTAGGTGCCTCTGGCGTTACCTGGGGAGGGTGCTTCTCTGCCAGCTTTTCCTTTTTCTTTTTCTTGGCTCTAGTCCTGCCCACAAATGTCTTAACTTCAGACGAATTCTGGGCATTCTTAATGACCTTCTGCATACTCTCTGTAAGCTGAGCACCGTTGTCTAACCAGTGTTTAAGGCGCTCCTGGTTAATCTTGATCTGATTAGTATGCGGATTGAACCAACCCAAATCGTCGGTAAAGGCACCCTGTAGTTTCGAGCGTTTTTCCTGGACGACCACCCTGAAAGAGTGCTGTCCCTTTTTTCCTATCAATCTTAATCTTATGACTAACATGCTTGGGCTATAATATGCATCTTGTCTTCCTACGTCAACTTCAAAGAGACTAGCTTACTAGTACCATCCTTGGACATAGTGACACCGTAGAGCACGTCCGCTGACTCCATGGTGGCACGGTTGTGGGTCACAATTACGAATTGGGTATGCTTGGAAAACTCTTTTACGATATCCCCGAAGCGTTTGGCATTCCTCTCATCGAGGGCGGCATCTACTTCATCCAAAAAAAGGAATGGTGGGGAGCTTACCGAAATCAAAGAGAAAAGAGCGGCTATGGAAACCAAAGCCCTCTCCCCACCCGAGAGTACGTCGAGACCCTTAACTCTTTTCTTGGGCAAGGTCACGTCTACCAAAATGCCTGGGATTTTAACTTCCTCTGAACTTTCATTTACCTCCTCGTTTTCACTTTCCTTGGTTTTTACGATTTTTTCTAACTTCATAGATCCCGTCCCTCCTCCAAAAACAATCTTGATCAGCTTCGCAAATTCCTCGTTTATTTTACTCATAGCAAAAGTGAAATCTTCGTGGATCTTCAAATCTAACTCTTTTATCAATCCCTCTAAGTCCGCACTGGCTTTTTCTAGATCCGCTACCTGCTTACTCAAAAACTCGAATCTCTCTTCAGTTTCTCTTGCCTCTTTAACTATTCCTTCATCTATCTCACCGATGCTTGCCAGCTGGGATCTCAAGTAAATCATGCGTTTTCTCATTTCATCACCATCCATGGAAGCTCTATCTCCTCCACCTACTTTAAAAGAATCTCTATTTCTACCTATTTGTTTAAGCTCTTCTAAGAGGCCTTCCAGCTTGGTTTCCAATCTTTCCTTTTTGATAAGTAGCTCCCCATTTTGAACTTCGAGGGTGCTAACTCTTTTTTGTTGAGCGTCTAGATGCTCATAACTTTCGGAGAACTTTTTGTTGAATCCCTCCAAACCCTCTCTCAATGACGTCTCTCTCTTCTTGATCTCATTAATGGAGGTATCCATTTCCTTAAGTTTCTGAACTAACTCTTTTTGCCCTTTTTCCAAATCGCCGGAAGGACTACCTCCAGAGGCACCGCTGCTTTTTTCAATGATCTGAATGATCTTTTTCAAGGAAGATTGTATTTTTTCTAAATCTCCCTCTCCTGAGAGTTTCTGCGCAATACCTTTGATCTCCCGTAGTGCTTCTTTGGCCTTCTGGGGATCGAATCCTTCCCTCTCTTTGGATAGCTCTAATCTAGCCTCCGCCCTACCTAACTCAATTTGTAAATCTGCCCTTAGCCCCTGGAGTTTAACTTCCTCCCCGTGAAGTCCTTCTAATTCTCTAGTTGATTTAGGCTCTCCTTCTTTTATGGCAATTAATGTTTTCCTTAGAGTCTCCAGCTTCTCTTTCTCCGCCCTCAACCCTAGCCCCAACTCCTTCTCTTCTTTAGTGATACCTCCCAGGTCCCTCTCTAGTTCATAGAGTTGTCCGCCAAAAAACTGATTCTCCAGTTTATTCAATTCCGTCTCCGCTTCCTCCCTGCCTTCATATCTGCTAACTTGGCGGCGCAAGAGTCTCAAGTGAGGTTTTAACTCCTCGATCAAAGCGTTCGCCTTATCCAGGTTAGAGGCTGTGTTTTTTAACTTTCGGAGAGCGTCCTCTTTTTTGAGTTGATACTCTTTAAGCCCCAAGATCTCCTCAATCATACTTCTTCTTTCTTGAGGGGTAGCCTTGATAAACATGTCGCTTTCTCCTTGAGAAATTATCGTCAGTCCCCTAGCGCCCAGCTTAGCTTTGGCAAAAAACTCTATCACATCTTTCAAGCGGATCTCCGATTTGTTGAGTGAAAAGGCGGATAGACCGTCTCTGGTTACTTTTCTCGATATCGCAAGATCTTTGTATTCAACTGGCAAGGCTCCCGAAGAGTTGTCGAAGTGCAAGGTAGCTTGAGCCATACCCGAGCGAGGTTTGTCTTTAGTGCCGGCGAAGATAAGATCTTCCCCTTTTCCTCCCCTCAAATTTCTGGCATCACGCTCGCCCAAAAGCCACCTTATGCTGTCGGTAATATTACTTTTGCCAGAACCATTAGGTCCCACAATAGCTGTTACTCTATGAGATAAATCGAGGGTTATTTTATCCGCGAAAGATTTAAAGCCCTGCAGTTCAAGTCGTCTTAAAAGCATTGTCAGATACCAATTTTAACACAAACCAGGAGAGTAGCTAACCACCTCTTTTTCGCTGCCATAACTGATTTTATTTCTCGGGGTTCCCCAGGAATTTCTCGGCAGCATCTAATTCTGCCTCTTGCTTTGATGTCCCAGATCCTTCCGCCTTAAGCTCTTCTTCGAAGTAAAGTCCCACTTTGAAGCGTCTATTGTGCGCTGGTCCGCTCTCATCCAGTACTTCGTACCGAGGAGTAATTTTGAAATCCGCTTGTGCGTGCTCCTGAACCAAACTTTTCGCGTCCTTTCCTCCGTTTTTAGCCACCTCATCGAGTTTAGAAATAACGAAGGCATCAATAAATTTCTTTGCCTTTTCATATCCCTGGTCCATGTAGATAGCCCCAATTACAGCCTCCACAGAATTTGCAGAGATGGTTTCTCTTCCCTTTCCCTTGGCATCCTTGGTTTCTCCGCGTGAGAGAAGCAACTCTTTATTTAACCCCACTACCTTAGCTACCTCGTACAAAGATTTTGAGTTAACCAAAGCCGCGCGCAACACCGTGAGTTTTCCCTCCTCTCTTTTGGGGAATCTCCTGAAGAGCTCTTCCGTAACTACCAACTCCAAAACGGCGTCTCCTAAGAATTCCAAGCGTTCGTTGTTGCCGTAACGCCAACGGGGATTTTCGTTGAGGTAGCTACGATGAGTCAAGGCTTCCTCAAGCAGGCTTTTATCTTCAAACTTCACCCCGATCTTTTTTTGTATTTTTCCCAGTTCCATTATTCCTTACCTGTTCTGCTAGTTTCGGGGTTGCGATCCGGCTCCCCTATTTCTCTATATACCGTTCCCATAACGCCATTGATGAATTTCCCGGAGTTGTGACCGCCGTAGGTTTTGGCGAGTTCTATGGCTTCATTTATCGCCACCCTTGGGGGCACTTCTTTCCGGTCCGCGTGCAAGAGTTCATATAATCCTATGCGCAAAGCATTACGGTCAATAATGGGAAGCTTGTCGATAGGCCATTGAGGAGCCGAGGCTTCAATGATCTTATCAAGTTCATCAATCTTTCCCACTACACCCGTCGCCAGTTCAAGCACAAATTCCTTTTCGCTAAATCCCGGAGCAAATTCTTCGAGGTTGCGTTCTATAACGTCCTCTATTTTCTCCTTGCGACCATAAAAATCCCACTCATAAAGAGACTGTATCACGACTCCTCTACCCAGTTGTCTAGTGGCCATTTTTTAGGTACAAACGCTGTTTTATGCTTTAGTTTTGGCTTTAGTGTACTCTCCACAATTCTTGCAAATACGGTGGGATAAGACGGGGGAAGCACACTTGGCGCACACAAGGAGATTGGTTTTTTTCAACCCCTGTTGCGAACGACGTCTTTTTGCTTTTGACTTGCTATGTCGTTTCTTGGGTACAGACATCTTAGTTCCGCTTTGGCTTTAAATTAGGGTATCCAGTAAGGTATGTCAATCTATGGACCTCTGAAATGCCGAATTTCTTGAGAGCTCTAAAGTGCCTTCTAGTACCATATCCTTTGTGAACCTCAAAGCCATATTCTGGATAACGAAGGGCAAGTTTTCTCATATATCTGTCCCTAGTAACTTTGGCCACAATGGACGCGAGTTTAATAGCCACAATCCGCTCGTCTCCTCTGATTAGGGTGCTTGCCTTTATACACCGGTGCGTTGCACTCCCCAGATACAAACCCCCGTCGAGTAAGATCTTGAATGATTTAAGTCTCTTTCCTATATCTAAAGCCACTCCCTCTGCAGCACGGCTCGCAACTATATTGGCACTTCTAGTAATATTCTTCTGATCAATTTGGCCCTGGTATGCTCTGGAGGCATGAGTAAACACTCCCTTTACATTAAAGATATAATGATACCAAAGTTCTCTTTGAGAGGAAGAAAGCTGTTTTGAGTCTTTCAACTTAGGCAACCCCTTTATGCGATATTTAAACCCTGGGGGTATGGCCACCGCGGCCACTACGACAGGCCCCGCAAGAGCACCCCTACCTGCTTCATCAATGCCAATAAGGTACATGAAACTAGGTTTACCCTATTCTTTTTTGTTATTGCTTAAAAAACGACGCGCAATATCGGCCACGGGCCCTTGGTTAGCTTCGACAAGTATGCGCAGTGTCGCAATAACAGAGGAATTATCTGTTGGGAGAAGTTCAACCCTACCATTGGTATATTCAAGCAGAAGGGTAAGAAATTCATCCGCCCAAGAGGGAGTCAGGGTAAATACGTTACTGAAATCTACCCGCACATTAGATTCTTCCAATTTAATTTGTGGGCGAATTGCACTGAATGCTTCCCTTCCTGCTGGACGGGATAACAATATTGTGCCAAATTTTTTTAACTCAATAATCATTGATGTGTCTAGAATTTAATTTGAGCAAACATTCCACGAATGTTCTGTAAAGTACCGCTTATCTTTATATGCCCGTCCCTTGCTGGTATATGCGCCAATGCAAGCCCTGACTGAAAATGAAGTTCGAAGGGGTTTGTTTCCACTACTTCCCGAACTAATTTTAGGCCGTTACCCCTATTCTCAGGAGCACGACCGGAAACAAACTCGGTAAACGCAACTAAGAGAGCGTCTCTGTCATTGTTAAGGGTAGGCCTGACGCGTCTGAGAGTTTTGAGTATTCCCCGACCACGATCTGCAAGTACCACGATATGTTTACTAATATCATAGGCAAAAAAAACGCCGGGAACGTCAGGCCAATTCCCCGTATTGTGCACAAATGAATTATCACCAATTTCACCAACAACAGCAACAAGTAATGATGCAAGGTTCAGTGAAAAGTTCTCTGATACAAGTAAACTCTCTTTGAAGCGATCTAGGCGCGTACTGAAGCGATCTGTGCGTTCGCAATAATATTCGGAGGGTATATCTGGAACTTGCTCACTCATAGCCCAAGCTTCTCCCAACACACTAAGATCTATGCGAAAGCGCTGGAGATCAGATAAAGAATAGTAACGATGTCCACCAGTGCTACGCTGTGCCAGAAGTTTGCCTGACGCATCCCAGCGCCTTAGCGTATCAAGCGAAACCTGGAGATATCTCGCAGCTTTTCCTATAGTAAGTTGTTCTCTATTCATTGCATAAGTATTCTACCCAACCTATGCATGTTTGTCTATACCTATGCAAATCCATGAAAATCTATGCAACTTTAGGCCCAAAAGAGTAAAAATGACTCCGACTCTTGTAAACGAAAACAACGCACGGCTTCTCCAGCGTTCTAAGAAACCCGGATTATGCCCTCTGCAGTCCAATTATTGAGACCGCGTGACATAATTCCTTACTACACAGTCGCAGGAATCCGACTAGACAAGTTTAGGAAGCCAAATGTGAATACTTCGTTGGGGTTTTTCCCATCTTTTCTTGGGTTTTGCAAATTAGCCCACAATTTTTCGTACTCGGGGTCAGATTTTTGGTTAAGTACTTGCGGTCTTAACTTCAGCTTGCGAGCGGAAGTGAGATAACCCTGTAAGGCCTCGAAAAGTAAAAGCATTGCTTCCCTGGGTGTATCTCCTGACTCAACTATATTGAATTCCAGCCCAACCGCACACTAAGAACCACCGCTACGGAACACGATGTAGCGCACAGATCCTCTTCCTAAGGTGTTCTGGGATTTAACCATATTAAGATGGTCTATCATAATCTTTTCGGCATCGCTATATGGTCAAACATCCCCCCTAATGCCTCATTTAAAGTTTAGGGTGGAGTCGGTATAATGACAACGAATTCTCCCCATGGATAAATTCGTCCACCTACATACCCACAGCCACTATTCCCTCCTCGACGGGCTCTCCAAGATTGATCAATTGGTGGATAGGGCAAAAGAACTGGGAATGGAGGCCCTAGCGATAACCGACCATGGAAACCTCTATGGTTCCGTCGAATTCTTCAAAAAAGCTACTAAGGCTGGCATCAAACCCATAATCGGGTTGGAGGCATACGTGGCAACAAGATCCAGACACGACAAGGAATCGGGAATAGATTCAACTAGATATCACCTTACTTTGCTTGTAAAGAATGAGATTGGATACAAAAACCTGGTACAGCTAGTCACCAAATCCCACCTCGAAGGTTTTTACTACAAACCCCGTATAGATAAGGAGCTTCTTGAAAAATACCACGAAGGACTGATCTGTCTTTCCGGCTGCTTCACCAGCGAACTCTCAAGGGCTATAGAGCATGGAGATATGAGAAAAGCTAAAGAAGTAGCAAGTTTTTATAAGAAACTTTTCGGGGATGACTACTACATCGAGATCCAACCCCAATCACCGGAGCTAGTGGAGGGACAAATCAAAATCGCAGAGGAGTTAGGAATTCCTATGGTTGCTACCCAGGATTCGCACTACATATCAAAAAGCGATGCCCCCACCCATGAGGTCTTACTGGCTATCCAAACTGGCAACAAGCTGGATGACGAAGATCGCTTCAGCTTCTCCGGAAGCGATTCCTCTTTCCGTTCAGAGGAAGAAATGCAAGCGGCCCTTGAGGAGGCGGGGGTTGATGAAAAACACGCCAAAGAAGCGATCCACAATACAGCTCTGGTTGCGGATAAATGTGATTTTCAATTCAAACTAGGAGTCCTCCACTTGCCTAAATTCAAACTCCCGGAGGGGGAACGAGACAGCTTTACGTACTTAAAAGAACTTGTAGATGCGGGAATCAAAAAACGCATTGGCAAAGAAACTAAGGAAGTGCGGGAACGCGCAGACCACGAACTTGCGATTATCCAAAAGACAGGATTCTCCGACTACTTCTTGATCGTGCAGGACATGGTTAACTGGGCCAAGTCGCGCGGCATTATGGTGGGTCCAGGAAGAGGTTCGGCCGCGGGCAGTCTTGTCTCTTATGTTTTAAACATCACCGACGTCAATCCTTTAAAATACGATCTTCTCTTTGAACGTTTCCTAAATCCAGAGCGCAACGAACCGCCGGATATAGACTTGGACTTTGCCGATCACAGACGAGAAGAGGTCATCGGATACCTTAGAGAAACGTACGGAGACGATCACGTAGCCCAGATCATAACCTTCGGAACAATGGCCGCTCGTCAGGCTATAAGGGACGCGGGTAGAGCTATGGGTCTCCCCTATCCTTTCTGCGATAAGATAGCGAAACTCATCCCTTTCAACCCAAACCAAGGAAGACCCAAGAGTGAAATTCAAACGTATATAGAACAAGTCCCTGAACTAGGAGCTCTATACAGACAAGACCCGAATGCAAAAGCCCTGCTAGATACGGCCTCTAATCTGGAGGGTGTGGCCAGACATGCATCGGTGCACGCTTGCGGAACGGTGGTGACGCAGGAACCCATCACGCAGTATCTTGCCCTCCAAAGAGCCCCTCAAGATGAAAACTCCATTATCACCCAACTTGAGATGGGAAGTATTTTAGACATGGGTCTTTTGAAAATTGACGTCTTGGGGTTAAGGAACCTTTCCATCATGGAAGATACCCTAAGGTTCATTAAAGAACTCGAGGGAAAGGATCTTAAGATATCCGAGATCCCCCTAGATGACGAAGAAACATACAAGTTCCTCCAAGAGGCAGAAACCATCGGTATTTTCCAATACGAATCTTCGGGAATGCGCAGGTACATGAAAGATATCAAACCCCATGAGCTGGAGGACTTGATCGCCCTCGTGGCACTATACCGCCCAGGGCCAATGGAGCTTATCCCCTCATATATCAAGCGTAAGTTTGGAAAAGAAAAAGTGGAACATATCCATCCCAAGCTGGAGCCTATTTTGAAAAACACCTACGGCATCGGTATCTACCAAGAGCAAATGATGAGGATTGCCACTGACCTTGCGGGATATACCCTTCCTGAGGCGGATACCCTGCGCAAGGCTATCGGCAAAAAGATCAAAACTCTTCTGGACGCCCAGGGGGATAAAATGATCAAGGGCATGGTAGCCAACGGCATCGACGAGAAAACTGCCAAAAAAATCTGGGATCTTTTTCCGCCCTTTGCAAGATACGGCTTCCCGAGAGCGCACGCCGTCTCGTACGCACTCATTGGCTATTGGACCGCATATCTCAAGACTCGTTATCCAGAAGAGTTTATGACCTCTTTATTGAATCACGCTGGCAACGATGTGGAGAGAGTAGCCGTCTTTATCCAAGAAGCCGAACGTATGGGCATCAAGGTCTTTCCGCCCGATATCAACAAGAGTGTTACCGACTTCGCACCCGAGGGTAACAATATCCGTTTTGGCCTCTCGGCTATCAAGAATGTTGGGTCTGCCATTACCGAGAACATCGTCGACGAAAGACTCAAAAATGGGCCCTTCGAAAGTCTCGCTGACTTCGCCCTCCGTACTCGCGCTCACAACCTCAACAAAAGAGTGCTTGAGTCCCTTATCAAAAGCGGGGCGCTAGATTCATTAGGCGTGGACAGAGCAACCGCCCTGGAAAATATGGATTATCTCCTCAAGAGCTCTAGCGAGGGACAGAGCAACAACCAAAATGGCCTTTTTGGAGGAGTCCACAAATTCGAGATCAAGCTCAAACCAGCTGAGCACAAAGCCAAGAAGGCGGATCTACTCGCCTGGGAAAAAGAGCTTCTTGGCCTCTACGTTACAGAACACCCGCTGAAAGAGATCCTTAAAGACGTTAACTCCGATAAGGTACATCCGATAAAGAGCGCCTTTGGGGAAAACAAGGAGGGCAAAAGGATTATGACCTGCGGTGTAATTACTCAGGTCAAGAATATTGTCACAAAAAATGGATCTGTAATGGCTTTTGCCAAGATTGAGGATCTAAGTGATACTATAGAAGTGTTGGTTTTCGCGGATACTTTGGCGAAAACTAAGGATTTGTGGAAGGAAAATAAGGCGATATACGTAACGGGGAGAGTATCTAATCGAGACGGAGAAGCAAAGATCATATGCGAGAGCGCAAAGGAGATAAATCTTTAGAGAATATAAGGCACACACTTGCCCATCTTCTCGCTTGCGCCGTACTGGAAAAGCGTCCTGGAGCAAAATTGGGCATAGGACCAACCATTGAAAATGGCTTTTATTATGATTTTGACCTTAAGGAATCTTTGACTCCGGAAGATCTTCCAAAACTCGAAAAACGCATACGCGAGTTGATCAGGCAAGACCTCAAAATGACCGGGAGTAAGGCTACTACAGCCTCCGCTCGTAAACTATTTAAAGATCAGCCATATAAATTAGACCTCATCAAGGATTTCGTTAAGGAGAAAAAACAACTCACGGTATACAAACTCGGAGATATGTTTAGTGACCTATGCAAAGGAGGACACGTTAAAAACACTAAAGAGATTAACCCCGATGCCTTCAAACTCACTCACCTAGCAGGAGCGTATTGGAAGGGAGATGAAGGAAACGCTCAACTACAAAGAGTTTATGGAGTGGCCTTCTCCAGCAAGACAGATATGGAAAAGTATCTTTGGCAGCAAGAGGAGGCGAGGAAACGAGACCATAGAAAGTTAGGTCAGGAATTAGATTTATTTACTTTTTCAGAGCTTGTGGGACCCGGGTTACCACTGTTTACTCCAAAGGGCACAGTATTAAGAGATCTTCTTGATGATTTTGTTTGGTCACTACGCAAAAAGTATGGTTACCAAAGGGTGGATATCCCCCACATAACCAAAAAGGATCTTTATGAGACTAGTGGCCACTGGAGTAAATTCAAAAGCGAACTGTTCCGGATAAACACGCGCGAGGGCCACGAGTTTGCCCTCAAACCAATGAACTGCCCTCATCACATTCAAATCTTTGCCCGTAGAAAGTGGAGCTTCAGAGATCTGCCTCAACGCTACGCTTCTACTACAAAAATCTACCGTGACGAACAAGCCGGGGAGTTATCGGGGCTAGTCCGAGTTCGTTCCATTACTCAAGATGACGCACACGTATTCTGCGATATGGCTAGGACGGAAAGTGAGCTAAAAAATGTTTGGGAAATAGTCCACGAATTTTACGGAGCCTTCAACTTACCCCTAAAATTACGATTATCACTACGTGACCCCAAACAGCCAGACAAATACCTGGGTGATGGAAAATTGTGGAAAGATGCTGAAGCTATTTTAAGCGTAGTTGCCGACAAAAAGATCGGGAAGGGCAAGTATGAGTGTGCCCTTGGCGAGGCAGCTTTTTACGGGCCTAAAATAGATTTTATGGCTATTGATTCCCTAGGACGCGAGTGGCAGGTTGCCACGATTCAGCTAGATTTAAATATGCCTAAACGTTTCGGACTTACATTCACTAACGACAAGGGTAGTCAAAGTCAGATCTTTATGATCCACGCCGCAATTATGGGTTCAATTGAGCGCTTCCTCGCAATCTTAATCGAACACTACGCCGGCGCTTTCCCGCTATGGCTCTCCCCTGTTCAAGTACAAGTCATCGCTGTCAGCGAGAAGTTCCAAAGCTACGCCGAGAAAATAGCCAAAGATTTGCAAGCCGCCGATATTCGCGCAGAGTTAGCCGAGGCAAACGAGACTCTGGGTAAACGTATTCGCGAAGGAGAAACTCAAAAAGTTCCATATATCTTGATAGTGGGAGAAAAAGAAAAACAAGCAGACACAGTTGCGGTGCGCAAGCGGGGTAAAGGAGACATAGGCACAACTACCATTTCTTCTCTCATTAAATCTCTTCAAGAGGAAATTACTAAGCGTAAGTAGTTCAAAGTGGTCATGAGCACTCAAAGTAAAAAAACGGCCACTAAGCCGAAGGTACTAGCTATTGTGGGGCCGAATGCATCCGGTAAGTCCGATTTGGCGGTGCAGTTAGCACACAAGTTTAACGGTGAAGTTATCTCGGCAGACTCAAGGCAAGTGTATAGAGGATTAGATCTCTCCTCGGGCAAAGTGCCCGGAAGGTGGAAAATTAGAGGTTTTAACAGGCGCTATGAATATCAAGATATTCCCCACCATTTGGTAGATATCGTTTCTCCCAGGAAACCCTTCACCGTTCAACAGTACAAGAAAAAGGCCCAAAGGGCCCTCCAGGATATTTTAAACAGAGGGAAGCTTCCTATAGTGGCTGGGGGTACTGGATTTTACGTGGACGCCCTACTTTACGACTTTCAAATCCCGGAGGCACCGCCAAACAAACACCTTCGCAGGGAGTTAGAATCCCTAACTACCGAGCAGTTAATGCACCGCCTAAGAGCCCTTGATCCAAGCAGAGCAAAGGATATAGATATACACAACCGCAGACGCATCATTAGAGCAATTGAGATTATCGTATCTATCCACAGCCCTGTTCCAAAAGTAAATCTATTTGAGAATAGGGAATCTCCGTACAATCTCCTCAAAATTGGTATATCCTTGCCTGACAAAGAATTGAAGAGGAGAATCACAAATAGGTTAGATAAAAGGATAAAGGATGGGATGCTCGATGAGGTCCGAAGGACCCACCTTCTAGGAATAAGTTGGAGAAGATTAGAAAAAATGGGCCTTGAGTTTCACCACATTGTCCAACACTTAAAAGGGGAAATTTCTAAGGAAGAAATGTTCTCTCTCATTGAAATCAAAGACAACCAATTTGCCCGTAAACAAATGGCTTGGTTTAAACGAGACAAGAACACTACTTGGATAGATGTTCCCGCAAAAGTTTCTCCACTAGTGCAGGATTTCCTCTCCCGCGAAGCTTAGCCATACTTTGACCGATTAAGAACCTGATGGCTGTTTCTTTACCCTTACGGAAATCTGCTACAGCTGCAGCATTTTCTCCTATCGTCTCTTTAATGATATTTTCTATGGTCCCTTCATCCACAATCTGGGTTAAATCCATGCGTTCTACAATATTTCCCGGATCATCTCCCGTTGCAAACATCTCGCGCAAAATATCCTTTGCGCTTCGTGAGGACACCTTGTTGCCTCCAACAATCGTTATCAACTCAGCAAAATTCTCTGGGGTGATTTTCAGGCTATCCCAAGTAGCCTTTTCTTCCTTCATAATGCCGACTAAGTCGGAATCTAGGTAGTTAACACCCAGTTTAACCATTTCCTTACCGCCTCCAGTAATTTTAAGCTCTGAAACAAACTCTTCGAAGAATTCTGCTTCTCCTCTATCGTCCACCAAGCGCTCAAGTTCATCACTACCCTCTTCTAGGCCGTACTCTTTGGCAAAACGTATTCTTTTTTGCTCCGGTAACTCTGGCAAAGATTCCTTTATCTCTTGGGTGTTAATGGCTCCTTCTTTGTCAAAATCCATAGGGGGTAGATCCGGTTCCGGCATGTAGCGGTAATCTTCGGCTTCTTCCTTGAAGCGTTGCGGAAAACTTTCCTTCCTATTCTCATTCCAGCCCCTGGTTTCCTGCCTTATCCTTTCGCCCGCTTCCAGGAGTTTCTTTTGCCTTTCTGTTTCATTTTCAATGGCATCCTTAACTGCCTTAAAAGAGTTTATATTTTTAAGCTCTACCTTAATTCCTAGCTTTTTGCCGCTGAAAAGCTTCTTAGGGCGAATGGAAACATTGGCCTCAACTCTCATTTGTCCTTTTTCCATGTCGGCATCTGAAACTCCTAGATATCTGAGGGTAAGTTGTAGCTCTTTAGCAAATCTAAGGGCCTCTTCCGCCGATTTAATTACTGGCTTAGTGACCAATTCCATTAACGGAAGCCCTGCTCTGTTAAAATCAACCAAGCTACCCTCACCCGCGTGAGAAGATCTAGCTGTGTCTTCTTCAAGGTGAATCCTCTCTACGGCCACGCCCCTTAATTCCCCTCCTCTCACTAGGGGTAAGTCATACTGGGAGATCTGGTATCCCTTAGGGAGGTCTGGATAAAAATAACTTTTGCGATCAAACTTAGAATGGTTGAGAATTTCTCCACCGATGGCATAGCCTACTTTGATAATGGCTTTCACTGCTTCTTTGTTGATCGTTGGCAACGACCCAGGATAAGCTAGACAGATAGAGCATACGTTGACGTTGGGGGTTGTCTCATCTGGATCATTTAAACACCCACAGAACATCTTGGTTTTAGTCTTGAGCTCAGCGTGAACTTCTAGCCCAATTGTTGGTTCGTACTTAGTCACTTCTTGAATTATAACTTAAACCGCCCGCCCACAATGTTGTCTGGGTGATTTCTATCAAATAATCTCTCGCTGCCTTCTAGTAGATACACATTTCTTATGCCCGCCTTTTGAATACCATCCCAACACGGCTTACAGCACCACCAATGGCCATAGAGGTACATATCCGCCCCCTTCGCCGATTTTCCATTACGCAATATATCTCTTATGGACCGTAATTCAGCGTGATGCTTGGACAAAGCGCAGCCTGGGCAAAGCCAATATTTCTGGCCTGAGGGTATTTTTAGCATCCTCCTGATACAAAACCCCCTCTTGTGAAGAGAACGAGCTCTTTTACTCTTCAACCTAGACTGATTCGCTCCCGTACCGATAACTTCATTGCGGAACACAACTACTGCCCCAGTTGGGTGCACACCATCGGTTGATTGCGTATTTCTTAAATTCTCGGCGAGGCGCATAAACGGGTTATCGTCCGGAACATATTTGATCTCACGACCCTCTGGGATGTACGGGTAGTTAATTTTCGGAGAGGTTTTTTCACCAGCCATATATGGGATATACTATCAGAATTAAGAACCCATGACTAAGTTCGACCAAATATATCAATCCTTTCTTAAAAACATTATGGAAAAGGGTGTTACCGAGGTAAACGCCCGCACCGGCCACGAGACTAAAGCCATAGCCGGAGCTCACTTTTCTATAGATATTGAGAAAGAGGGATTCCCCATCCTGACCCTTCGCAAGATACCGGTAAAGATTTTCGTGGCAGAACAGATATGGTTCATTAGCGGTAGCCGCAAACCGGAAGATTTCCTGCGCGATTTCACTAAAATCTGGGATGATTTCACCAACCCAGGAGACGTGGTAACGGTTGCGTATGGATACAGGTGGCGCAAGCATTTCGGTAGAGATCAGCTTGGAAAATTAATAGAGCTTCTGGAGAATGAACCGAGTTCAAGACAAGGCGTTGTTGTTACTTGGGATCCAGCCACGGACGGATTGGGTGGAGTTGTAAAGAAGAACGTTCCTTGCCCCTATACCTTCACAGTCAACATCATGGGTGGCAGACTCAACTTGCACAACATCGTTCGTTCCAACGATATGATATTAGGATTCCCCCACGACGTTGCTGGATTCGCACTGCTACAAACAATACTTGCCCAAAGGCTTGGAGTAACACCTGGGGTATACAGTCACTCAATATCAAATGCCCACGTTTACGATATCCATTACGATGCGACCAGAGAGCTGATTGAAAGACAAAACGATCACCAGCCGGTAACCATCCACCTTCCAGAAAATGCCTTCTCGAGAGCTGAGGAAAAGGATGTTAAGTTGGTAGAGGAAATCGTTAATGACATTTCAAGCCAGTATAATCCCCTTGACCCTATCAAAGGATTGAAAATCGTTTTATAGTTTCACCAAGATGAGCGTTCTAGTAAAACAACAGATATTGGAGAGGATTAAAAACGGCGGTTTGGCCTTCAAACCCGGTTTGGACAACCTACAAATACAGGGCCACTCTGTAGATTTAAGGCTTGGCTTCACATTCATGATCCCCAAAGTCTGGAGACCGGGTGATGGAGGAAGAGAGGCGGTAAACCTCGACCCCCTGCACAACATCGGCGCTTCTCACTTTGACATAGTGGAGCTCGAACAAGGACAGCACTTTGACTTGCTTCCTAATGAATACGTCCTCGTATCATCGCTCGAGACCATAACGGTTCCCAAGGATTTGATGGCCGTTCTTTACCCGAGGTCATCGGTTAACCGCAGGGGGTTGTCCATCGACCTTACCGGCATTATCGACGCTGGATATAGCGGCAAGTTAGTCTTACCGATTAGAAACAATACGCGCAGCCAAACTGTCAGACTCTATCCAGGAGAAAGATTCTGCCAATTAGTTTTCCAGCAGCTAATGGGAGAAATCGAAACGAAGCCGAGCCGTCACCATATGCGGGATGTAGCTGAGGGACTTGCTAAAGAGGACGAACGAGAAGTTGATCTGATCACCAAGGGGGATATTAACAAACTCAAAGAGGCTTATCCCATCAAGGAGGACATCTCTTAGCTAAAAATATGGCGAAGGTAAGTATCATCGCTTCCATAGGCAAGTACGATAACGCTCTGGGTAAAAATAAAGACTTGGTTTGGCGCATCTCAGCAGACCTTAAGAGGTTTAAAACTCTGACCATGGGCCACCCCATAATCATGGGGCGCAAGACCTTTGAGTCTATAGGAAGGGTTCTACCTGGGCGTACCAACATTGTGATCACGCACAACAAAGATTACGACGCAAAGGGAGCTATTGTGGCGCTCTCTTTGGAGGAGGCACTAAGAAAAGCTAACGAGGTAGAAAGCCGAGAAATATTTGTGATCGGGGGAGGAGAAATATTCAACCAAGCGCTCCCCTTGGCGGATAAGCTTTACCTCACCCTAATTGATGATTGCGCAGAGGACCCTGATGTATTTTTTCCCCAATACAAAGAAGACTTTACTAGAAAAACATTTGAAGCGGAGGGTGAGGAGGGAGGTATCCGCTACACCTGGGTAGATCTGGAGCGGGGTTAGGGTCCGAGATCGCCTCTCGTCAGTTCCCAAACCCTTTCGTGAATCTCCTCTGGAGTAAGTTCCTTATCATTTTCTACGCCACTTACTACAGTAAAGTTATCGTAGTTTTTAGCAGCCCACAGATAAGACTCACGTGCTTTTTGGATATGATCAAAGTTTGCCTCGTGGGCATCTGAATTTTGTCTTTCCGTTAAGCGTCTCTTTACCACATCCATAGGATTATCCAAGACGATATTGAGATCCGGCTTAGGGATCTGCAATATTTCGTACTCGAGGTTGAATAACCAGTCGGTATATTTCTTTCTCTCATTATCGTCGGCAAGCTTTGCTCCTTGGTGACCAACATTTGACCCCGTATATCTATCCAGAACTACTACATCGTTATTCTCGAGCCAACGTTTTATACCAAAGCTGGCGTCTGCCCTATCTAGTGAGTAAAAGAGGGCCTTCGCTTAGCAGACGTTTCTTAAAAAGATTAAGTTGGGTTTCCTTCCCAGTACCATCAACGCCTTCAAAAACGAAGAGCTTCCCTAATTTGTCCCCCGATTTTCTTCCATCCATATTGCTAGAATTGTATATTAACTTTGTCTTTAACCAAAAATCCCCTCTCGGGGACTTTCAGGTTTAACCTTCTACATCTATCCCCATAGAGCGTGCGGTGCCTTCGATAATCTTCGAGGCTGCTTCTACATCATTGGCATTTAGGTCGGGCAACTTGCGCTCAGCTATTTCTCTTATCTGGGCTTTGGTAACCTTCCCCACCTTACTCTTATTCGGTTCTCCAGATCCCTTTTCCACCTTCGCAGCCTTGCGTAAAAGATCAGATGCCGGAGGGGTACGCAATTTGAAAGTAAAACTGCGATCTTCGTAAACCGTGATTTCCACGGGAATTATATCCCCCATCATTTCTTTAGTAGCATCGTTGAACTGAGCTACGAAATCCTGAATGCCCACTCCGTGCTGTCCTAGGGTTGAACCCACAGGAGGCGCTGGGGTAGCTTTCCCTGCTTCAATCTGAAGTTTGATTTGTGCTTTTACCTTCTTGGCCATATTTATAGTTTCTTGACCTGCAGAGAGTCTAACTCAACTGCGGTATCCCTACCGAATACAGGAACCATGATCTTAATCCTGCCGCGACTTTCGTCAACTTCAGCAATTTTCCCGTCATAATCCTTGAAGGGGCCATCGATGATGCGTACCGTTTCCCCCAGCTTGAAGTCAAATCTTAAAGTAGGCTCCTTCTGCCCCATGCGGGCCATAAGACTTTCCACTTCCTCAAAAGAAAGAGCGGTGGGGTTGGTAGAATCGGAACCCACAAACCCGGTGACTCTTGGGGTGTTACGAACCACGTACCAAGAATCCGGCTCCATAGTCATTTGTACCAGTACATATCCAGGATATATTTTTTCCTCCATGGTGATACGCTTGCCGTTACGAATTTTGATATTCTTTTCCTTAGGGACCACCACCTTGAATATCTTGTCTCTCATCTCAAGCGACTCAACCCTTTGCTCCAAATATCTGGCCACGGCGTCTTCGTAACCGGCGTAGGTGTGAACCGCAAACCACTGTGGGATTTTAGACTCTTCTTTTTTAACTGTGTTTGGCATCTTTAAATAATGAATAGTTCAAGGAGATATACGAAGAGGAAATCCAGGGCGCCAAGGAAAATGGCAAAGGCCAGACAGACGAAGATAACTACGCCGATTAAAACCGTGGCCTCTTTACGATTGGGCCAGTTGATACGCTTAAACTCCCTAAGGGACTCCCTAAGGAAGGTTGATAGCTTACTAAACATTGGCGAGTTGAATAATAGCGAAGTTGGTTCTTTGATTCAAGGTGGGCCTATACATCCAGGTTTTTGACCGAATCTGCGTGAACTTGAATGAAGTGTTTCCTGGGAGCCACCTCCCCTCCCATCAAGATATCGAAGATCTTATCAGCTTCCTTAGCGTTCTCTATGGTAACCACCTTCATAGTACGTTTTTCCGGATCCATAGTGGTATCCCTTAGCTGATCGGCGTTCATCTCTCCCAGACCCTTGTAGCGCTGAATTGAGGCACTTCCTTGGCCCTGCATGCCGGCAATTAGCTTATCTTTCTGCTCCTCAGAGTACGCGTATTCAAAGGCCTTGCCCTTAGAGACCCTATACAAAGGAGGTTCGGCGATGTACAGATGCCCTTTTTCTATAATCTGGGGGAAATATCTGAAAAAGAGGGTTAGTAAAAGAGTTCTAATGTGCGCTCCGTCGACGTCCGCGTCGCTCATAACAATAATTTTGTGGTATCGAAGTTTTGATATATCAAACTCATCGGCAATGGCCGTCCCTAAAGCCACTACCAAAGAAATCATCTCTTTGTTAGCTAAGATTTTATCTATTCTGTGCTTTTCAGCATTCAGAACCTTACCCCTCAGAGGCAATATCGCCTGGGTGCGCCTATCGCGAGCGGATTTTGCGCTGTTGTGGACAAAGACACCACTAGCTAGAGCAAAGTTGTGAGTACCAGGGACCTCTATATCGTAAACGTCGATTTTATCTTCCAATCTATTCACGCTACTCACCCTATGGTTGTGATGCTCAACTGCTGCGCGGAGCCTGTTGTCATCGTTGCTGAAAAACCTCGACTTAACGGTTCCAAAGCGTAACAGAGCCCTATCATTCAGTTGCTTTCGTTTCTTCTCATACAGGGTACCATCAACTTTACCCGAACCGCCGTAGAGTTCGTGGAGCAAGTTCATCGCCCTAAGGTAGTAGGTTCTGTTGTACGCTTTCCTTCTTTTAATTCTAAATCCGTCTGTCCACTGCTCTTTTGTCTTTTCGCTACGCCATTTCCTAAGATCCTCATCTTGCCACTGAACTATGGCTATTTCTGAAAGCAGTTTTCTCTGCTCCGGATATTTTTCAAAATACTTCTTTACCCTCTCGGCTTGTTTTTTTCTATTGACCTGGATGCCCCAGTATTCCTCCTGGGATTTATTGAGTGTGATATTATTTTTCCTCCTGTACTCAGCGTTATTCTTATAAAACTTCAAAAACTTACCGGCCATATATTCTTTATATTCTTGGTTCTCCCATTGCTTCTTAGCCCTTTGGCTGAGCATCTCCCTCATCTCAGGGGTAGACATCACTTCACTCATTTTTCTCCTGAACCCTGGTGTGCCTCTCAGTTTTCTAAGTTTTGCTAGCACGTCGGGCCTTTGCAGATTCTTGTGAGCCATTTTCCTATGCAAGTCCAGATGCTGCTGCGAGGTGAGCCTAATAAGATTATCGGGGTTATTGTTGGTTTTATTAAAATCCTTGTGATGTCTATGATCGCCGTCATTTTCCCTATAAATTCTATGCCTGAGGTTATGCTGATCTGCAAGGAGATGGGTAAAAATCCATCTTTGCTGCCTCGGGTCAAAAATCATCTCGTACCCATCTATGGTTATCCGGCCACCCTTTTCAGACATCTTGCGATAGAGCGGCATCAGCGAGTCCGTGGCCTTTAGATTACTAGCCTCTTTATATGAGCCGTCTCTCTGCATGAATTGGTGGTTTTCCGTACAAACTATCCTAGAGCCGTCATCTAAAACCACCTCCAGTACTTTCGCATCCCGTTTGGTAATTCTGGGGTTGGTTATTGGGGCAACACCTACGCTTCCGTCTTCCCTTACGGTATAACAGTAGTTTTGCTTTCCAGATAGATGTTCTTTGACAAGCTCTTTAAAGGAAAGGTTCCGGCCATCAGTCAGGGCCACCTCGGTATCTCCAGAAAAACAACCGCCGGCCGAATCGCCCTCCACAAGGAAAAGTTCAGCCTCCTCAACTGGGGTACTCGGCAAACAATCGGCCAGTTTTCCGGGCAGGGTCAAACCATCCAAGATACCTTTTCTCAAAACCGTATCTTTGGCCGCCTTGGCTGCCAAACGGGCCTGCGCCGCCAGAGCAGCTTTGGCCACCATTGACTTGGCGTCATTAGGGTTGAGCTCCATAAAGTCCTTGAGGGCTATTGAGGTAACCGACTCAACTGCCGTGCGCGCCTCCGCATTACCCAAACGTCCCTTCGTCTGCCCTTCAAATTGCGGGTCTCTCAATTTTATGGACACTACTGCCGTCAACCCTTCCCTCACATCGTCTCCCGTCAGGTTATCTTGCCCTTTTTTGAAGAGGTTATTGTTTTTTGCATAATCGTTAATGCTTTTGGTTAAGGCTGCCCTGAAGCCCGTAAGGTGCATACCGCCGTCAATGGTGTTAATACCGTTAGCAAATGAAAGCTCTGCGATCTCCATGCCTTCGTTGTAGTTTAGGGCAACTTCTACATCCATGTTCTCGTACTCTTTGTGGACGTAGAATATGTTGTCATGGATTACCTTAGGACCGCCCTCATTCAAGTAATCAACGAATGATCTCAAGCCCCCGTCAAAACGAAAACCGTAATAGAATGTTCTTTCTCCTCTTTCATCGGCTAGGGCAATACGCACTCCCTTAGTTAAATAGGCTCTCTGGCGAAAACGTTCAATTACCTGTTTTCTATCAAACTCCGTTTCTGAAAAAACCTCTGTGTCTGGGAGGAAATTGACAGTAGTGCCGCTACCGTCACGCTTGCCTATCTTTTTAACCTTCGCCTTGGGAACACCCTTTGAGTATTCCTGCATATATACATCTCCATCTTTGCAAACCTCTACCCTCAAATATTTAGAAAGGGCGTTTACCACGGAGAGTCCCACACCGTGGAGACCGCCGGAGACTTTATATGCCTCTCCCCCAAACTTACCCCCAGAGTGAAGGGTTGTAAGAACCGTCTCCAGGGCGGATTTCTTAGTTTGCTTGTGAATATCTACGGGAATACCTCTACCGTCATCTTTGACGGTGGCGCTACCATCTTTGTGGAGACGCACTTCAATATTTTTGGCCTCCCCCGCCATAACCTCGTCAATAGCGTTATCAAAAACCTCCCAAAGAAGATGGTGTAAGCCCCTGCTCTCGGTTGAGCCGATATACATACCGGGTCTTTTCCTCACCGGATCAAGGCCCTCAAGCACTTGGATATCCTTCGCTGTATAGTTGTCTTTTTGGCCTTTTTTAGCAGGCATAACAAAAAATTAGACCCCTTATTGAGGTACCTAAATTCTACCAATTATTAGCTACAAAAACAAGCCTATAGATAGCCTAATTTTGGCTTAAACACAGGGCTAAACGAGCGCTGCGATGCACGGTTTGTGGAGAGACAAAAAATGTCTCTCTCACGTCACTTAAATCATGCTTTTTTAGGTTCGAATTACATAGATTGTTCCACTTAAGTCTTGAAACGGTACGTTGTGTTCGGCTAAACTGAAACCACTATGGATATCGTCATATCAAGGGAAGAGGAAACTAAGCTCATCCAGAAGCTCAAAGAGCGTACCGATCCAGAAGCGATGAGAATGAAAAGATACCTGGAAATGCCGGATCTGTCGCGCACTCCAGACAGTCCCCTTTTCGAGATGGTGAAGCGCGTCAAGAATGTTCCCCTCCAAAAAGATTTCGATATTATCAACATTCCCGAAATTGTACCTGCCGATATCAGCTTTGACCTTTTCAACTTCGAGATGGATCATCCAGTAAGGAGTAAGTCTGATACCTACTATGTAGACGACCAAAATATCCTAAGAACCCACGACACAGTCTTTTGGTATTACTATCTCAATCGTCCAGAGATCAAGGAGCGTATCGCCAAGAAAGAAAGCTTGGGTGCTCTTTGCTACGGCAAGGTATACCGCAAAGATGAGATCGACCGTCGCCACATGAATATCTTCCACCAGATGGGCGGATGGTATCTTGTACCCGATAGCGAGAAGATACTCAGCTTGGATGATCTCAAGAATGTTCTCGCGGAGATAGTTAAAACTATATTCGGTCCGGACGTTATCTACCGCTTTAACCAAGACGTATTCCCTTACACGGATCCCTCTTTGGAAGTTGAGGTGCAAATGGAGGGTGAACGGGTTGAGCTTTTGGGCGGAGGCATGCCCAAAAAGGCTGTGCTTGCCAATATGGGAGTTACCGGCTACAACGGCTGGGCATACGGTTTCGGCCTTGAGCGCCTTGCAATAGCGAGCATGAAATTGCCCGATATTCGCTTGCTCTGGTCAAATGACGAAAGGGTGAAGAAACAGTTAGTACTTGGAAAAACATTCGTCGAGGTAAGCAAGTATCCTCCAGCGTTAAGGGATATCTCCTTCGTGGTTGATAAGAGCTTCGTACCCAATGACTACTTTGATCTTGTTAGAGATGTAGCAGGAGATCTAGCAGAGGAAGTTAAGTTGATAGATAAGTATGATAACGAAGAAAGATTCGGAAAGGATAAACTAAGTTACGCATACCGCGTTACCTATCGCAGTATAGACAGAACTCTCACTAATGATGAGGTGGATGAACTTCACAAAAAGCTCGAAGAAAAAACTACGTCTACTTTCAAGGCGGTAGTTAGGTAGCAAAAACCTAAATATCTTTTTGACAACAACAAAACACACCGTTAGAATACCTCCTGCATCGCGGGGGAGTGTGACGGTTGCACGTGAGGCTCATAACCTCAAGGTAGCGGGTTCGACCCCCGCCCCCGCAACAACCTCAGCCCATTAACATGTCAGTAACTCTCTGCATGTTAATTTTCACTCTTTCCGGCCAACCCTCTTGAACACTCCTCATATAAAAGTAAACCAGGTGCATAAGAGCATAAAATTTGACAGAACTCTCAAACCCAGCCGGTAGTTTATATTTCAGCGCGTACTCATCATAAAACCCCTTTTTGACCAAGGGATACTTTTTGAACAGCCCGCGCTCAAGCAATGCAAAGTCAAACATAAAATCCCCTGACATGGCCGATTCAAAATCAAAAATACCCACGATCTTTGAACTGCTCAAATCCCAGTTAATATTCTGGGGTTGTAAGTCACGGTGAACGAGAACATATTTTTCAGGCTCTGTTAATTTTAGTAAACCCCCTTCAACCGCCTTGCTTAACAGGTCATATTTTGAGTATTCTGCTTGTTTAAAGTAGGGAAGTGCCATACTCATTTTTTCCTCCCAGATCTGTTTCCAACTATCTGCTGGAGGTTTCGCAAGTGAGAAATATGGCTTTTTGAAAGTAAGTTGGTGGATTTTCCAAGCTTGGTCTGCAAGTTCTCTTCCCAATAGGTCCTGATCTTTGATTTTGTCTATAACGTCAGCCAAATTGTCACCAGACAAAAAGGAATATACCGCGAAGGGGTACGAGAATGCTTTTAGGGACAGATCACTATAAAACACTTTTGGTACCGGAATATCAATTTTTTTAAGTTTTTCTAAAAGTTCAATCTCTAACTTCAGGCCGGCATACCGTTTTTCCACCAAACTTATTTTAACAATACATATTTGTGGGTCGTCTCTCAGCAAAACTTTAATGGTTTTATTAGTATAAGCATGGGGCATTGTGACGATTTTTTGCACTTCATTTCCCGGGAAAACATTTTCAAGAAGTTTCACTATCTGTTCATTTGAAATACTAACTTTTTGACTTATAGAAGACAGTGTGTGATCGACAAGTGGTATCATACGTAAAAGCTCATTTCTGCCATTAAATTATATTATCGGGGGCACCTTTTTGCCAGCTTTCCCGGATATCCCAGGGTGATAAAATCAAAAAATGACTGATGAATCAACAATTCCCAATCAAGGAGTCGGTCCCATAGAGAGTAAATACTCATCAGAAAATGCCCAGCAAGCTCCCGGGTGGGAAACGGCAAACGAGCACGAGGTCGCCACGAGCGGTCCCGAGTTCGGCGAGACGCAGGCAAGAAACATTCTTGGCTTGGACTCTCACATCCCAATCCTCATCGGATATCTGGGCAGAGAGTCGAGTTAATCATCCCCCAACGAGAATCCCGCCGTTGGGGGTTCTCTTTTTTAAGAACAATATAATTTGGTTCCAATCACGCCCTACTTTCGCAACAAGTTTTGGGTATTTCTCTAGTATCCCCAATCCCAACCTGACTTACCGTAGAGGACAGGTCGAATCAGTCTCACATTTTGTAGTTGAGACACTTCTACATGCATACGTGTCGCAACTACCACTCACAGTTCTGGTTCAGAAACGCTGTCCGTAGGAATAAGTTTCGCTCCCGCCGCCACAATTTCTCTTAGTCACAGGATCTTGTCTCTGTTTCGTAGTGTTTACAATAAGCACCACCATTAGACTGTGTTACAGATATGGTACCTGTACGAGATTGTTCTGCGCCGTCAATAGGTGGACAAGTACTCCAACTCCCCCATAGATATACACACGTAAGTGTCTCAGAGGGAGGGGTAGATAGAGACTTGACGTTCACTGTTACTGAATCTGTCGCCTCACCGCCCTCACCAGTACATTTAATTGTGTAAGTCGTAGATGTGGCAAGCGCTCCCGTAGAAACACTGCCTGATACAGAAACTGTTTCACTTAATCCCCACGAGGAAACACAATGAGTGGTATTTTGTGAACCCCAAGCAATGTAGGTGGCTGTGCCACTATCGATG
>Ga0075888_101_pt1 | contig 43847 bp, 61 predicted proteins | sample RifGroA1_FD_68311 | JGI IMG/M metagenome (GOLD analysis project Ga0075888, IMG submission 68311) | Parcubacteria bacterium GW2011_GWA1_47_11
GCCTCCATGCGGACACGAGGCAACTGTGGATTATTTGAATATGACATGTATATAGCCTGCAATACCGGAGAAGGTATTCCAAGCTATTGAACCATTACGGGGTACTTGACTAACTACTCTGTTTATTGTACTCTATCAACTTAGTTCTGTAGTCTTGACTTACGAATAAGAAAGGAGGTGCCGGCAATGCTCGGCACCGTGATCAACATCGCTCTGTTTGCCCTGGGCGTGCTCATCGCCTACGACGTTCTCTTCGAAATCGTCTACCGGCTGATCGTGCGGCGCTACAGGTACTCGGTTGTGAACCGAGATGGATTCATCACCAGCGGGTTGGCAACGAACCTCACCGCTGATGGACGCTTTCGGGAAAAGACCGTGGTCGTCAGGTTGGGATGGGTTGCCCATTGGGGAGTCCCAAATGCATTGGACATCATGTGGCAATTCCAGAAGATGTTTCCGGAATGGAGCATCTTCGTGCCGTCTCCTCCTGGATTCGGCGGGACGACCTATCCCGTTGACCATTTAGGAGGGCATGACGTGACGTTCAAGTCCTTCGCACAGGCCTCGATGGAGGGGGTAATCCGTGCAGGTGCTCGCCAGATAGCTCTGGCAGGAGCCTCTATGGGTGCGAACATCGCAGCCAAGGAAGCGAGGGCCCTGCTCGAATTCAACCATCGGTTCGTCGGTTTGGAAGCGATCTGTTCGTTCGCCGGCGTCGTTGAGAAGATGGATCCCGAGGAACTACGGAGAAGGTTTCTCCATCCGATGGGACTGATTGACCGTCTCGCGATCAAGTGGTGGAAGGGGGGCGTTCCCCTCTCGACCCGGATCGCAACACGAGGACTCATTCGTGCAACGTTGCACGAAACCCTTTGGGACATCGGGTCGCGTCGGAAGAGGTGGCCACTGGTGGGTCTGTACCAAAACATGCTCGCCAACACCGAACTTCGGGATGACCTCTTGTTTCTCCGGAGATACGGCGCCTCTGTGTTCGCGAGCTTCGGCGACCGGGACCGTCTGACCGCAGAAGGACACATGGCCTTGAGGGTCAGGTACTCGTGGGTGCAGATTCTCCACGGAGAAACCCACCTGGGGCTCTGTGTTGACGGACGCTATCAAGCCTTCGTCACCAAGCGTGCCTTACGACCTGGCTAAGTGATCAAGCTATCTGGATAACTACCAACAACCCCGCTAATCCTGCGGAGTCTTACATTTCTAAATATTAATACTAAGTCCCTAAGCACTCGATACTTTTAACCTTGGCTAGGGGTTGTGGTCTAGTTCCCGAAGCCATATAATGGGCACGGTTGTCAAATGAATAAGCTAATAGAACAGTTAAAGGTACTCCTGCAAAAGATCGTTAGCCTAGCTAAAACAAGGCCAGTTTGGTTCTCGCTAGGAGTGATTGCCGTAGCCATACTAACGGTATTTACGCTGGGAAACAGAAATACCTTGGCCGACTACGATGTTGAATCCGTTGGCCGTAGGGATGTGGTCAATTTGGTAGATGTAACGGGTAAGGTTAACTCTCCCGATAAGGTAGATTTAGGCCTAGAGCGTGGCGGAAAGATCGCAAAGATCGAAGTTAGCGTCGGCGATGAGGTAAATGCCGGTAAGACTTTGGTAATCACTAACAATTCAGATCTATGGGCCGGGCTGGAGGAAGCTCAAGCCAACTTGGCGGTAGAGAAACTTAACTTAGAAGAAATTCGTGAGACTAGCGTGCTCGATGAAAGCAGCGCATTTACCGATCTGGTGAATACGCTTCAGGATGCGCATACATCCGTGGAAGACGCTATTGAGAACAAGCTTAGTGAAATTTTTAGAGGTTCTGCATCGAGCAAGCAAATAGGGATTACTAGTGATTTTGGAACTATTATTTCTCTTGGTTTGTCCCTCGATGAAAAGTTAGATATCCGCTATAAAAAAACTAAAGTAGACAAAGCCATAGTCGCCCAGGGAGATTTGGTAAATTCAATCACTAAAGACAATATTTTGGATACTACGGACGCTCTAGAGGAAACACTACTGGACGCCCAGGATCTACTCGATGATGTCACAGATGCTTTTAACGATTATCATCCCAATGATCTAAGCTACCAAGAAAAAGTAGACGCCCAGCGCATAAATTTGTTTTCGGCTCGTAATTTAGTTAGTGACGCTTTGATTGATCTGCGTAGCGCAAGACAAGATTACTTGGGAGAAGTAGCTTCCTTGGTTTCTGACAGTAGCAGCGACTACTTACGCAGTGCCCTACTCCAGCAAGAAAGAGTGAATGCAGCTCAAGCGAGAGTGAATGCGGCTCTAGCTGAAATAGGCAAAAGCATCGTGAAAGCTCCTTTCTCGGGTACCGTTACAAAGATTGATACGGAGGTTGGAGAAATTGTATCTAGCAATTCCCCTATCGTTTCCATGATTTCAGATGCTGAATTTGAAATAGAGGCGTATGTTGCCGAGGCGGATATCTCTAGGGTGACGGTGGGCAAAACAGCTAACGTTACCCTGGACGCATACGGTACGAATGAGAATTTCGTGGCAGAGTTGGTTTTTGTGGATCCTGCGGAAACCGTAATCGAGGGAGTTTCCACGTATAGAGCGCTCCTGCACTTCAAGAAAGTAGATGAACGTATCCGTTCGGGCATGACGGCTAATATAGAGATCGTTACCGGAGAGAGTAAAAATGTTCTGGCTATTCCCCAAAGAGCTGTGTTTGATAAGGATGGGAAAACATTGGTAAGAGTATTTGAAGGTAAGAAGATGGTTGAGAAAGAAGTTTCTACTGGTCTCAAGGGATTTGACGGTTACATAGAAATAACTAGTGGCCTGGAAGAGGGAGAACAAGTGGTTGTTTTCTCTAGAGACTAATCCCCTACTCTAAAATGAAGCTGATAGAAGCCAAAGATCTTAAAAAAATATATGGCAATGATGGTGTGGATACGGTTGCCCTGGATGGCATTTCTTTGGAGATAGATAGGGGTGAGTTTGTGGCTATTATGGGTCCTTCTGGATCCGGTAAATCAACTTTGCTTCATATCCTTGGCATGTTGGATAAACACACTAGCGGCACCTATCAATTCAATGGCAAAAGTATGGATCAATATAGTGAAGAGGAAATTGCTAAGGTGCGTAACAAAGAAATCGGTTTTGTCTTCCAGGCGTTCAATTTACTCCCTCGCACCACCGTCTTAGAGAATGTCGAGCTGCCTCTTATCTATTCTGACGTGCCTGAGGAAGAATGGCAGGACAAGGCTAACGCGGCCGTTGAGGCAGTTGGCCTATCTTCTCGCATTCATCACGAATCCGCCCAGCTATCAGGGGGAGAAAAGCAGAGAGTGGCTATAGCGAGGGCGCTCGTCAACGATCCAGAGATCATATTCGCGGATGAGCCTACGGGTAACTTGGATAGTAAATCGGGGAGGGCTTTGATGGAGATAATTTCCAAACTTAACCAAATGGGGAAAACGATAGTTTTGATCACCCACGAAGAGGACATAGCGGCCTATGCTAAAAGAGTTATCCATATGAGAGATGGGAAAATAGAAAAAGATTTAATTAGAAAGTAACATGCGCCTAAAATACGGAATCCAAATAGCCCTCAAATCGTTAAAAATCAATAGATCTCGGTCTTTGCTCACCGTTCTAGGTATCCTTATCGGCATAACGGCGATCATTATGATGATGGCTATCGGACGAGGCGCGGAGAAGCTGATTTTGGGTGAAATCGGTGGTTTGGGGGCGGAGACCGTAGTGGTACGCCCAGGGAGAGAACCTAGTGGACCAACCGATATAGCGGATACCCTATTTAACGATTCTATCGGAGAGCGCGAAGCTGACCTTTTAGGGCAGAAGACCAATGTGCCGGATGTCATTGAGGTTGCGCCCGTGGTTATAGTGCCCGGAAGTGTTTCTTACGAGGGAGAGACTTATAAACCAACTATTCTGGGCAGCTCCGCTGAGTTTATAGGAAAGAATTTCAAAGTGTTTCCAGAAACAGGGGAACTTTTTGGTGAGGCAGAAATCAGAGAAAAGGCTAGCGTCGCCGTGATTGGCCAGAAGGTCAAAGAGGAACTCTTTGGGGAAAGCGATGCTCTAGGAAAATCTATCAAGATCAAGGATAGAAAGTTCAGGATAGTTGGAATATTTGAGAGCAAGGGGCAAGTCGCATTTTTCAACATAGATGAGTTGGTGGTTGTCCCCTACTCCACCGCACAGCTTTATATATTAGGTATCAATTACTTCCACGAAATCATTCTTAAAGCTTCTGGACCTGAGTATGTGGATAGAGTAGTTCACGACGCGGAGGTAACCCTCAGAGACGCTCACAACATAGATGACCCGGACAAAGACGATTTCTTTGTAGTGACTCAGCAAGGGTTAGCAGAGCAAATTCAGACCATTATTGGAGCACTTACGGCATTTCTCTCTTCCGTGGTGGCTATTGCTTTGGTAGTAGGAGGAGTTGGGGTAATGAACATCATGCTTGTTTCGATAACCGAACGCACCAGAGAGATAGGCTTGCGCAAAGCGGTAGGAGCAACCTCCAAGGACATAATGCAGCAGTTCTTACTTGAATCCGTTCTGTTAACTCTGATCGGAGGGGTATTGGGAATCATCTTAGGAGGAATACTCGCATATTTGGTATCGATCGTACTTTCTCACCTAGTAATTAGCACCTGGACATTCACCTTCCCCATATCGGCTGTCTTTTTGGGACTCGGCGTCACAGGAGCTGTGGGATTGATCTTCGGCATATATCCTGCCAGGAATGCCGCAAGGAAACATCCCACGGAGGCTTTGAGGTATGAGTAAGACCTAAACCATCCGTTGACATCTTCTAGAGATATTGGTTATAAATGAAGTCCACGGTCGGCCGCATGGTTGGTCGACGGGACCGAGAGGCGAGGCACCCGGACGTGAGTCCCGAAATGGGATTCCTCCCCCTGCGAGGGACTCCCGGGTGCCCCTCTCGGTGCAGATCTTTGGTTTAAGGACGTTGGACGGGTGTTTCTCCGAGAGACTACCGTCTGACGTGGTGGTGAATCGGGTACGCGCAATGGTGCTCCAGAGCCGACCTCGTCGTGTCGGCATCCTCCCTGGATGGTAAGGAAGACCCTTGAGGGCTTCTTGGCTCTTCCTGTACCTGCGTACCTCACCACCATTCGGTGGAACGGCTCGTCAATGTGGCGAGCCTTTGTGTTTATGGATTAGCCTTTTCTATAACAATTGGTGCTCGGCTTGAATCATTTCCCATGATGTATCCAACTCCATAGGCGCAAAGCACAAGCAGAAAGACCAGAGCGGCGATTTGCACCTCCTTCTTTTTTGACCATTCTTTGATTGACATCAAATATATTTTAACCCATACTAGGGGCGTTATAAATGGCACATACAAAGGCAGGAGGTTCAACAAAGAACCTTCGCGATTCAGCATCTAAAAGATTAGGCGTTAAGCGCCACGATGGCCAAGGTGTAAAAGCTGGTGAGATTTTGGTGCGCCAAAGAGGTACTCAATTCGTCCCTGGAGTGGGTGTAAGAAGAGGGGCAGATGATACTCTCTACGCTGCCGTAGCGGGTGTAGTCAAATTCTTATCTAGAAGCAAGGTAAAGTTCAACGGACACAAGCGTGCCATAAAGGTAGTGAAGATACTGAGTGCTAAATAGAGAGTGGTTTTATCTCTATCGTAAAAGTATCCCTTACTCCCCCGCCCAAGTTTAAAGAAATCGTGTGGCGCCCCATCCCTTTGATGGGTTTTTTGATTTCCACTTCCCCTTGTCCGGCGATTGTGGGGTCGTAGAGTTTAAAAGCTTCTTGGATATCGGAGGCCTTCACCGAATGAAAGATCTCTCCCCTCTTCCCTACTTCTATCAAAACAGGAACAGGATTTTCTTCCGTACGCTTTCTTAGATCCTCTAATGTTTTTCTAAGCTCCGTATCCTTAGCACTTTTCTCTTGGGTTTGTTTTTCAACGCTTTGGCTCTCTTTTCGTGTAGCTGCTTTGGCCAGCCCTTTGGGGATTAGATAGTTTCTCGCATAGCCATTAGAGGCGTTTTTCACCTCTCCGCGTCTCCCTAGGCCCTTCACGTCTTCTAGTAAGAGTATTTGCATCTAGAGAGATTCTTTGAGTACTTGAGTGGCTTTTTGCAGTTGGGCGTCTGTCCCATCCAGAATATCTTCCTCGCCCTGCTCGACGATTACATCGGGCGTTATGCCCAGCCCTTCTATGAGGTTACCGTCCGGAAGAAGCCAGTTGGCGACGGTTACCTTGATACTTGAACCTCCAGTTAAGTAATCGAGCTGTTGGACGGTTCCCTTGCCGAAAGTCTGGGTACCGACAAGTTTGGCTCCTCGGTGGAACTTGATGGCTCCAGCGAGAATCTCTGAAGCAGAGGCTGATCCTTTGTTGACTAGAACGACCATAGGGATGTTGTCGAATATGCCCGAGCCGGATGAGTAAAATTCTTCTTTTTCTCCGGAGCTGAAAAGTTCGGTCACCACCAATTTGTCTTCGCCAATAAACCAACCAGCGGCGTCTATCCCTACGTCCAAAAACCCTCCGGGGTTATTGCGCAGATCCAAAACCACACCGTTGATCTTGGTAAAGGCGTATTTGAACATTTCGCTGTAGAAAAGGATCGGGGTGTTGGCGCTGAAGTTGTAGATTCTGATGTAGAGCAGGTTATCTTCTATAATCTTGCTTTGAATTGAAGGCACTTCAATATTGTCACGGACAATAGTCACATCCTTGTTCGCGGCCTGGCCGTTGCTGCGTATCGTCAAAACCACGCTACTTCCTCTGGGTCCACGGATCTTTTTAACCGCTTCATCAATGCTGGTGTTTAAGGTTGATTCTCCATCTATGGCTACGATCGCATCCCCGGGAAGAAGACCCGCTTTTTCTCCAGGAGATCCGGCTAACGGGGCTATTACAACCAACTGCCCATTTTTTACGTCAATTTCAATTCCTATACCGGTGAAGTGGCCGCTGATATCTTCACTGAATCTTTGTGAATCTTCCGGTTTGAAGAAAATAGTGTTGGGATCGCCCAGAGCTTCGGTCAATCCTTTAACAGCTCCGTACACCAGATCTTTCTTATCAACTGTATCAAAACCAGGGTGTTTTTCCTTGAGCTCGTTCCATACTTCCCAGAATATGGAAAAGTCCGCCTTGGGTTCGGATTCCGCGGGCTGTTCTATGCTAGAGAGCTCTTCGACGCTGATATTTACGGGCTTAGCGGTCCCCGCTTGATATCCGAGGCCGTAGGCACTGAGGGCAGTTACCAAAATTACTCCAAGAATGAGGAGAGCAAAAATACTGTTCCTGTTCAGCTTGCTTTTGATGTGCTTTAAGGGCATTGATATCCCTGCATTCTAACGTGGAGTCGGGTGCCTTTTCAACCTAAGAGGCAAAAGATATGCTGTATGTATGGAAGAGAATTCATACATGGAAGAGCTCAAGCGCCGCTCCGGCGAATCTAAAGTGTATTCGGAACATCAGTTGATGGGGCTTTTGATAGCGGAAGCTCTAGGAGATGAGGCTCACAAAGCTTTGTATATGAAACTCGCAAAGCGCTATAGTGCTGATACACTATTGAAGATCGCCAAAGATGTGTCGGAGAGAGAAGGGATAGAGAACAAAGGAGCCTATTTCATGAAGATCATTAGTGAAATGGGCATTTTGAAAAATGGAAAAGATCCTAAAGCTGGGAAATAAAGAGGAGGAGAAGTTTTTGCGCAAAAAGGCGCAGAAGTTTGACTTTGGCAGATATTCTCCGGAGGAAGTGAGGGCTCTGGTGTCGCGTATGCGTAAAATTATGGAAGGGACTGACGGTATCGGATTGGCGGGAAATCAAATCGGCTTGAGTGAGCGGGTATTTGTGGCGAGGTGGGACGATAAGTTCTACGCCGTCTTTAATCCAAAACTTTCTAAACCTTCTAGGGAAAAGGAAGAAATAGAAGAAGGGTGCTTGAGTATTCCGGGTAAGTATGGCGTGGTGAAACGCCCCGCAACTGTTCTCCTTACCGGACAGAATGCCAGCGGAAAGGAGGTAAAGATAAAGGCTTGGGATATGTTGGCCCGGATCTTTCAACACGAAGTAGATCACCTTGACGGGAAACTATACGTAGATCGTATGAGCAGATTCCAGAAACTTCAGTCAAGAGAACAAACAGAATGAAGTATGTATTTTTTGGCACTCCTGAGTTTGCGGGAATAATTCTGAAGGGCTTAATTGAGGCTGATATGCCGCCGGTGGCCGTTGTTTGCAATCCGGATAAGCCTGTAGGCAGGAAAAAGCTTATCACTCCTCCCATTACCAAACAGATCGCTGAGCAAGAGGGCATCAAGGTATTTCAGCCTAAAACTAAGAAAGATCTTGTTGCTCTATCCCCTTCCCTCTCGGAAATGGCTGATTTTGCGGTGGTAGCAGCCTATGCGAAGATTATTCCCCTAAAGGTAATTAATGGGTTTAAGTTGGGGATTATAGGCGTACATCCATCACTTCTTCCAAAATTCAGAGGTCCCTCCCCTATCCAGTCGGTTATTCTGTCTGGAAAGTTGGAAACGGGCACCACTTTGTTTATGCTAGATCAGGGCGTAGATGACGGTTTGATACTCATACAGGGGAAGGTGAACGTGGAAAATAGAAATTATGAAGAGTTGATAAAAGTTTTGGGAGAGCTTTCTTTGAAGTTGCTTACCGAAACACTCCCCGAGTTTGTTTCTGGAAAAATAAAGCCCGTACCTCAAGATGAAAACGAGGTTACCGTCACTAACTTTTTTGAACCAGAAGCAGGTTTGGTAAAAGAGAACGATTTAAAAGATGCTCTTGGGGGTGATGAAGAAAAATCCTCAAAGATAGAACGTATGGTGCGGGCGTTAAACCCAGAACCAGGAGTGTATACTCTCGCTAACAGCAAACGCACAAAGTTGCTTTCCGTACGTAAAGATGGATCCAAACTTGTATTGGAGAAAATCCAAAAAGAAGGGAAAACTCCACAGGCGTTCGTCTAACCTAGTTAGATAACAGACGATAGATATAAATAGCGACAACCCACACTACACTTGCGAAGATCGCACCAGCGATGAATCCAGAAAGAGATGAGGCTAAGTGATGCCCTATCTTGAAAGTAAACCTCTTAGGTTCCTTTGATACGAACTCTTCTAAAATTTCGTCCCTCATGAATATTAACTATATCAGAAAATAGATTATTTCCTACGACCTCTATTCACAGGTTGGTTTAATAAAACTTGATTGGTATCTCCAGGGCGTCGTCAAGTTCCGGAAGATCTGATGGGTTATCTTTCTGTAGGATCAAGGCTCCGTTTTCTCCATAGCTTGGCTTAGTGAATTCAAGAGTGGCCTCAAAGGGTACAAAATCTTCTGTCATCCACTCATCTTGGGCAGTAGCGATCCCCTCTGCGATTATCTTTCCATCCCAATCTACCAAAACTACCGGGAAACTGGCTTCGAAGTACCAGTATCCCCTAGCCTCCCCCGTTATGGTTAGCGGGCTTTTTATGATATTGCCTGGTTTTATATTGATATTTCTGATGAGATCATTCTTGCCTTGGTCTACCACGCTGACGCTATCTTTTTGGGTAGGACTCTTGGCGGTTTGGTTTAGTAATAAAAGCCCTCCAAAAACTAGAAGTATAAATAGGACAGAGACAGTCAATACTTTGTTGTACACGTGGATATTATACAAAAGTCGCTGCGTCTCAACAAAAGCTCAACCCCGCGTACATAGTGCGGGGTCGAGCCGTCTGCACTTGATTGCGGGGCTTATTGGTGGTCTGTGTGCGTCGTCAAGGGCAGGGCATGATTACCGATGGGACTCCATCGGAACTCAAGGACGATCTCCTCTCCATTCTTTGTGTCTTGTCCCCTGACTACCAGGTGGTCAAAGTCGTTCACGATGGGTTCCTTGGGTCGGAAGACCAACTCCTTGTCGCCATTGACGTGTGGCAACACGAGAAACGCTCCGTACTGGATCGCATCGAGGACGACCCCCTTCGTCTTAGGTGCTACGTACAACTTTTCTCCTCTGCTGGTTAGTACATACTAGGCACCTATGGACGTAAGGTCAATGTGGGAATAATGGACTCGATAGCCAAAAACCTATTCTAAGGCATAACGCGTTCCATCTACAGCCTCGTCAGAAGTTTGATTACCTCCTCGTCGGTTACTTGAGGGAAATAGGCATAGTATGCACCGACGGCGCCTAGATAATCTTTAGCATCTTCGAGTACTACTACCTCATCGGCGCTCCCACGCAGTTCGTTTAACGTATCGTGTGGGGCTACGGGGATTGCAACCATAAGTTTCTTGGGTTTTTCCTTGCGCAAAGATTGAAGAGCCGCTTTTATAGTTAGTCCTGTTGCAACGCCGTCATCGACGACTATAGCCGTTATGTTGGTCGCTGGAATATGTTTTATCCCGCGTAAATACACCTCTCTGCGCCGGGCAGCCTCTTTTACTTCCTTGGCCACCGCGTTCTTGAGCCAATCTTTATTAACAAACGCTTTCTCAACTTCGTTGCATACCAATTCCCCGTCCTCTGATACTGCGCAGATGGCGTATTCTGGATTGGATGGATGCCCAATTTTTCTGGTAATCACAAGGTCAAGCGGAATATGTAGCGTATTGGCGATTTCTGATCCGAGCACGACACCTCCTCTTGGTAGCGCATATATTACGGAATCGCCATCGGAATATTCCCTTAATGCTCTAGCGAGCTGTCTACCTGCGTCCTGCCTGTCTTTGAACTGGATCATTCTAGGTGGTTATCTTTCCTAGTCTCTCCATTACGCCCCTTAACATCCCCTGGGCCAAGATACGAGCTTTTTCGTCTAAATCCTTAGGGTAGATATCATGTTCAACAATGTTTCTGATAGTCTCAACCGCGTCTTCCACTTTGTCGTTAATCACAAATTTGAAATAGGAGCTGTTTAGGGCTTCTTGTAATTCCCTCTCGGCGCTTCCGAGTCGCCTATTTAACTCTTCCGTTGATATTTTTCCACGATTCTCTAGCCTCCTCATCCACTCCTCAAAGGAAGGCAAAACCACAAAGATGAAATGAGGGTTTGAGCTGGCTTGGTGAATATTCTCCGCACCCAGCCTACCCACTTCGTTAATGCCTATCTTCCCCGCTTCTTTGACCCTTCTCAATTCTTTGAGGTTAATACCTGATATTTGTTGATTATGTATAACTTCAGCCTCTAGATACTCGCCACGTTTGAGGCCCTCCATAAACTCAGATTCTAAGATAAAGTAGTATTCAACACCGTTTTGTTCCATAACGCCGTTGTTTATCCGAGGAGGTCTAGTCGTATCCGAAACAAAGAATTTATAGAGGCCGGTTTTCTCTAACTCTCGAATAATGGTATTGCGTCCACCCGCCGTAACTGAAGTCAGAAAAACTAACTTCGTTGTATCTAACAATTCCTTGCCCTCATTGCTGATCTGGTAATCAACCAAGATTCTCTTGAACTTTCCTAGATGTTCTAAGTGTGGAGTTGTCATTTAGTCGAATTGATTTTTATCCACCTTATTACTCCGAAAATTATCAATGTTGTTTTTCATATAAAGAGTTTTCTTAGACTCTTTTAGTATATCTGAAATAGGATCTCTGGTCAGGGGTAAAATGCGACAAATGCGATAGCGGTAGGCATATATGATATTTGACTTGTAGACATAATTGTGGCAATTTTTCATACACCGACTCATAGAAAGGAATCGGATGCGTACCTCTCACAAACCGTCCGTGAAGCTCCGTAACCCGTGGCAGTTCTTTGCGACCAGTTTCGGAGTGTCTTGCACTCCGGGGAAGATTCCTCGGAAGATCCCTGGAACCATGGGAACGATCCCCGCGATCGGTCTGTGGTGGCTCATGGCTGTCGCACTCAGCTGGAGCACGGAAGCCATGATTTGGACAACTGCCCTCTTGTTCATCCTGGGCTTGCCGATCGTCCACTACGCCTCTGATGGAATCGGCGTGTACGACGATGGACGAATCACGTGGGACGAGATTGTCGGCTACTTCTGTGCCGCTCTCTTCGCTCCAAGCGGATTCGGCTGGTTGTTGTTAGCCTTCGTCCTATTTCGTTACTTCGACATGTTGAAGCCGTGGCCCGTGAACCGGTTCGACATACGGCACGGCGTCTTCTGGGTCATGGTTGATGATGTCATCGGTGGAGTACTTGCGGGACTTTTGCTGTGGTGGTTTGCCACTGAATGGCGGATCGCCTTGACGGCCCTCGGCGGTCATCTGACCCTGATGCTTCTGGGACGCCTGATCCTGCGCTATGACCGCAAGCAGCGTGGGATTCCGTTCCCAAGCATCGGAAAGGCGCTTGGCAATCCCCAGTCGGCCTGGGAATGATCCCCTACCCCGTCTTCGACGGCGAAGCACTATCCGTGCTCGTTGTTGGAGTGCGGGGTGTTTTCGTTATGGATACTTAATAGGTTCTTAGACCACTCAATACTCCTAATCGTTGGTTGCCCTCTCCGAGCACCCATAAGCTACGCGGAAAGCGACTTAACCGATTCAACTACTTCCGGTAGCTGTGTGCAAGATTTTTCATCATCAATAGGACCAGAAAAGTGTCCCATATTGTGTTTTATAATTACCTTAGCCTTAAGTTTATCTTTAAATACGTCTGCATTGTCTAAGCTTACATACGGGTCATCGTCTGAGTGGATTGCCACAAAACCCCTTTTAACTCTATTTCTTACCTTTTGATAATCTATCGATGTTTCGAAATAGTTCTCAAGCTCTTTATACCCGATATGGTCTACAAAACCCGCTACCATTACTACCCCACCCACCTCCTGTTTCTCAGCCAAGGTCTCTAGATACCTAAGGATAGTGATACATCCCACACTATGACCAATAAGGTATAAATCCTCATCGGGTTCCCCTATCTGGTCAGCTAGAAATGGAACCCAATCTTTCTGAGTGGGAGCTTCGGTATGAGGAAATACAGGAACTTTCACCTCAAATCTCAGCTTTTCTAACTGTTCCTTCGCATCCGGATACCAACAGTAGTTTGGGTGTCCTTCCCAGCAGTGGACTATGATTGCTCTTTTCATGCGGTTATCTTAGCAAACATGACCTCTATCGGGCTAGCTTGAATTGGCTGACCTCCCCGAGCTGGAACAGTATGGGGTTAAGCTCTGTTCACTCCGTTTGGCTTTCTTTTAGCTTACCGAAGTGACCCGTCTCGTGCGGAGTAACCTCGCACGACTTGACGACCCTTCCGATCTGGAAATGAAGAGGTTGATTATTCTCTCATAAGTATCGTATCTTTTTTTAGCCACGTCCGACTTCTTCGCTACGTATTTACCACTACCGACACTGATTTTTTTAAATCTCATTTTCATAAAGAGCGCCGCTAAAGGTATCACAACATCTAATCCATACCTTTCTTTCCATGTGAGGAATAACCCTACGCTTTTATTTTGTAACACCCTTCTTAGGCTGGCCATTTTATAAAGTTGACTGCCGACAGAAGATGGATCGAAATCGTCTGGAGTAAAATGTTTCTTCATGATTTTCAAAATCTTCTCCCTTCTTTCAAATTCATGATTAGTTTTATTGCATGCTTTCATTCTCTTTAGCTCCTGTTTTTTATAGGTTCTACTTCCGACTACCATATCAAAGGAGGGGTTACTTAGATTGCCTTGTGGGATACAACCGAGTAATTTACTTATAGCAGCTTCTTGGTCATAATCTTTGTCTAAATCAGTTTTTAGGACATAGTGTGCGTCTTCTTCTGATCTCAATACCTTTTTATAGGTATCCTTTAAGGTTTCTACTAGCCCCCTATTCTTGTTATTTTTAAGAACTTCGACGTCTAATCCACACTCCGACTGCCATTTCTTCATGATTAAGTGAGTATTGTCTGTGCTCCCATCACTTATCACATATATTCTGAAACAGAATCGGTTAGAGAATTTACTGACGGTACGTTTTACTTTGTCTAGAGTCTCCTTAAGCTCCTTCGCCAAATTCAAGGCTGGTAAAACTAAAATAATTTTCGGCTTTGTCATAGATTGTAAAAACGTTCCTCGGTCTAACACTAGATAGCTGACCTCCTCGAGCTAAAGCTCCCGAGGTTCCTATTTAAAATCTTCGGGTGGATCATTGTATGCCTCTGCGCTGGATTTCTTAAATGCCAATTCCCCTCCTCCGTCTCTCTGTAAAACAAATTCTAAATACTGTTCGCGCCTCGCGCTTTCTTTAGCTATTTCTTCCTCACTAGGAAACACGCTACTCTTTTCATAGAGATACGAAACGCTCATGATTTTTACGACCTGTCTAATATCAGATTTATCCATTCAGACCAGTTTTATGATACCACTTCGACGCTCCTCGTGCGCGATAACTTATCACGAGGTGGCTGCCGGGCTAGGGCTCGAACCTAGATGACGTGATTCAGAGTCACGTATCCTACCATTAGATGACCCGGCAATTACATATCAATTCTACCCTTCTACGAGATCTTTTAAAATGAAACACCCCCTGACGGGGGCGTTTCATGGTCGTCCACCGAAAGACGGATCCTTCAGTGAACTTTCGTCATTATATCCACCCACAAATGCCTGTCAAGCTCCCCTTTGTGATATATTCAAAGCATGAATCAAAGAGCTTTATTTTGGGTCAGCGTGGTGGTGGCTATAGGGGTTTTGTTCTTTGTCGGTTTTAGCAATTTTCTCCTAGAAAAGAGCAAAACTGGAGAAGAGATCCCGGCTGCAACTGATGATGAGGCTATGGCTGTGGACGCGATTTGGACTAATATGGTTGGCTCTTGGGAGAGTCTGGATGATGGTAAGTACGTTATGGTTCTTAAGGAAGACAATACCTACGAGGAGTTATATGATAGTGAACTAAAAAGTGCAGGCACTTGGTTGCTTTTTGCGGATCCTGCTGAGCAAGGGTTAGACATAGAGACTAATTTCGAAAACAGCGTTTTCATGGAGAAAAAGGACGGGGCTACCGGAGGGCTTTTCTACTACAACGTAGCGGTTGCCAACGGAGAAGAACTCACTATTACCTACCTTCAGGGCGGTGTTTTGCGCTTCAAGCGCGTTAACTAGATCTTAGTCGGGCAAGATCGCCGAAACCAGAGAGAGGATTAGCCCTAAAAGTAACGCCCACCAAAAGCTTGCTACAAAAAAGCCTGGCACAAGGTAGGCGGTAAGGAGCACTAACCCTGCGTTTATCACCAAAGTAAATAAACCCATAGAGAGAAAGTTAATGGGTAAGGTTAGCAAAACGAGTATTGGTTTCAAAATGGCGTTGGCTAGCCCGAGCACCAGAGCGGCAGTTAGAGCGGCCATAAAATTACTGACCGATACTCCCGGGAGCAAGTATGCAGAAGCGAAGATAACCAGCGTTGATATTATCCAGCTAATTAGTATCGGCATCGGTTTGATCAACTGCTTTAGTGTATGCGCAGTAGTCGCAATCTTCTCCAGATTGAGGAATCTTGTTCGAATCCAAAGTCTTCTTGATCTTCAATAGTGTTTCCTCTATCCAAGAATCATTTCCTTTGTACGGGATAAGCTTCACATCGAACTCCAATTTTCCATCAAAGGCTTCTCTGTCGGTCTTCCCATTCACATATACAAAATATCCCATATCAGAAACATCAAATCCGTTTTGACGTAAAAGCCACTGATAGAACTCCATCTGGCGTTTGTATCCGTCTTGCCACTGCGCATCCAAGGATACCTCCCCATCTTTAGCAGTGGCTTTGTAGTCGACAACCATCAACTCGCCATCTGGGTTTACCCACACGTCATCGATAGCTCCGGTCAACATCAAGCCCGTTGGTTCGTGTAGATATTGCACCCCCACGAATGTATCCCTCCATTTATCCAAATCCGGGTGTTCATAGGGGATGGCGTCTAGTCCGTATTCCTCCATCAAGGGATGCGCTTCCTGTTTGGTTCTGTGAATATCAAATTCTTTCTTTAAAAGGGTGTCTACGGCAGAGTTAAGGCTGAAGGGATATCCGGGAGGCCTCCCCACTCCCAACTTCCGATCCAGGTAAAAACACTTGGGGCACTCAATGAAGAGGTCCACTTTGCTTCTGGAAAGCTTGAAGGGCTTCTCTTGCCCGTAGATGTTACGGGTGCGCTTTGGATTGTAGTATTTAGACATATAGATAGAAGTATATAGAGAGAGTCATAAAACCAAAAGGGGCTATCTAAACCGAAGTTTCGATAACCCCTTTTGGAGGCAATTCGTAAGCCGGATTCTGTCGTGAACAACAATCTATCTGCGACCATCGGTTGCCCTCAGGTTCTTGCGGCACTCTCTATTGCTAGAGCTCGGCCTTGCACTCAGGTAAGGATTTTGCCGTTTCATCCTGGTTTTCTATCCCTATAACCAGGTAGAGCCATCTACGTTGGGACGGGGCTCCCCTTGTCCTTGCGGACTCAGGCGTTACTGCTCGCACCTCTGTACTTGCGTACGACGGGCGTTACCCGCTACCACTCGTCAATAAATTGACGTGAGTGTCCGGACTTTCCTCTTGGCGGGACTCTAAAGTAATGTGCGATCGTTCCTGTGCGGACGAGTCCTCGCAAAGCTGTTGTTTGGATTACCTCCAAGCGGATTTATATCACTAAAGCCCTAGCGTGTCCAGAGCTTTGTTGACCATCCTGTCGGCATTTTTGTTCTTATCTCTAGTGACGTGGATGAATTTAACCTTTTTAAAATCCTGCTTGAGATTCCAGATGTCTATGAAAAGCGGCTGCAACCCCTTGTCTTTGATCTTGAACTCACCGTTCAGTTGATTTACCAGAAGCTGACTGTCGGTTCGCAACTCTACCTCCGTATTTCCTGCCTTAGCGCCTCCCAAAAGCTGTTTGGCTTTTTTGAGGGAGAAAATAACCGCTTTGTATTCGGCAATGTTGTTGGTGGTATTGCCGATAGATTCTCCATATTCTTTTTCTCCGACCACCGCTCCGATAGCGGCTGGTCCGGGATTGCCTCTCGACCCCCCGTCGGTGTGTATAAGGAAACTACTTTTTTTCATATAGTTTTACTAACTCCATAAAGACCATGTAGGCACTTCTTGCATCGTCTATGGCTCTGTGATGCGTACCCATGTTGATTCCGAAATGATTTGATAATTCCTTGAGGGAAAGCCTGGGAAATTCAGCCTTATCGCCGAGGAGAAGCCATCCAAGAGAAAATGTATCCAGGCCTTTGTAGAAATATGTTGGCTGGAATCCGTGTTTCTCGAGAGCATTTTGCACATGCATCCAGTCGAAGGGTAAATTATGAGCCACTAAAATAGTATCCTCGGCAAAATCTAAGAACTTAAGGAGCCCTTCTCTTAGGTTCATGCCTTCCTTCTCCCATTCCGCTTCGTTGTAACCGACAACCTCCAGGGCCTCGGGGGAGGCGTTTTCTATATGCTGGGGTTTGATCTTTATATCCACCTCACTTAGCTTTTCAAAAGTATTTGCCTTGGCCCTAACGGCCCCTATCTCCAACAACTCTTTGTTTAGTTCAAAGCCGGTGGTCTCAGTATCAAAAAAACAAAGATCGCGCTCGTTAACGGGAATTTCAAAATGCTTGTATTTAATTTCCATATTCTTTATTTAATAGCTTCTAGGGCGGGAAGTTTGGCTCCAGATAGGTATGTTAGCATGGCTCCCCCTCCGCCCGAAATAAAGAGGTTTTTCCTAAGCTTTCTAGGCAGAGGTATGGCAGCGAGGGTATCGCCCCCGCCTATCAGTATATTAGCCCCTTTTTGGGCCAAAATTGCCCTATATAGGGCCTTTGTCCCCCTATCAAAGGGTTTATCCTCGAACTTCCCCATAGGGCCATTCCAGACTATAGTTCCCGCCCCCTGGATGATCTTCGTATAGAGCTTGATGGTCTCTGGCCCGATATCCAAAATGGCCTCTTTTTTGACCTCCCAATCTATGGGTGTAACGAGCTTTTCTTCCATTGCGAACCGTTTGATCTGAGAGAATGTACCTTGATCGTATAAAGATTTTCCGATATGTACTCCCCTAGCCTTTAACACAGTATTGGCCGGAGCGCCTCCAAGGAGAATGGAGTTTGCTTTGGGCAGGAAGTTTTTGACTACACCCAGTTTGTCTTTTATCTTTGCGCCACCGATCACCAGCACAATGGGTTTGCGGGGGTGGCGCATAACCTTATCTAACTTTTCAAGCTCCATTTTAAAGTTTGGCCCTACTGAGCTTGGTAGAAGTTTGGGCAGTTCGAAGTTAGAGGTATTTTTGTGATGGCTGGTTGGGAAATCGTCATTAATAAATCTATCGCCAAGTGTAGCTAGAGATTTTGCCAAACTTTTATCGGCTCCAAACTCTCCTTTGAGAAATCTTAAGTTTTCTAGAAGAAAGACACTACCATTTGGACTTTGCACTATGCGCTTTGCAATCTTTGGGAAATCAAAGCTGTTTATGAAAACAACCCTTTTACCCAGTCCCTTAGAGAGTGGGCTTACGAAATGCTTTAAGCTAAGTTTCTTATCCCTCCCGCTAGGCCTGCCTCGATGAGCCAGGATAACAACCCTATTACTTCTTTTAGATACAAGGCGGATACCCTTAAGAGTGTTTTGAAAACGTAAATTCCCTCCGATGTTTGAGGCGTTGATATCTAGGTTAACTCGTAACAAATAGGTCATCAGATCATTATAAAACATTTAGACCCCCCAGTGGGGGCTGGGGGGTCTAAATATAGGCTCAGGATATTCCTTAGCCGACATCATCGTTAAGGAATTCACTTCACTCGGTCGCTATTCTACCTTAAAACTCAGCAAAAATCAAGAGGCTTTCTTGAAAACAACAAGTTTGTATCCGAGAAAGTTCCAGGCCATAGCTAGGAAAGTAGCCGCTAGGGCCGAGAGGTTTGCCCAAGTTACCGGGTTGAGGCCAAAGAGAGGTTGGATGTAATTAACCATAAGGGAAGCGGAGCCCACGTTGATCCCTAAACCCACGACGCTCACAGCTAAAAACTCAACGAACTCCGCCTTGTTTCCGCTCTTTGTCTCGAAAGTCCAGTGCTTGTTCCAAAAATAGCTGTTTACTACTGCCGTCGAGAAAGAAAAGGCTTTAAAGGCGGAAAATCCGACACCCGTAGCTATGCCCGTGACGGCTATCAACAAATTGAGTACCGCAAAGTCGAGAAAGGTGTTTAATCCTCCGACCACAATGAATTTAGCTATTTGCCAGAAAACTTTAACGTAGCGACTCAAGAAACGCAGGGTGGCGAGACCGATCAAAGTAAGAGCGGCAAGGACCAAAGAGATCAGAAAACGAGTGCCCAAACTATATTCCAACAGTATGTTATTTACGGTGGGAAACGATAGAACGCCGACTAAAATGGCTGATAAGAGACTTAGTCCAAGATCTTTCTTATTCATACTAAAGATATGATTTGTTTAAATTTCTCAGCGTTAAGACTAGCTTTGCCTACGAGTACCCCATCTATTATACCTCTCGAAAGAAAATCCTTGGCTCTTTTGCTATCCACCGATCCACCGTAGAGAACTGGGACTTTATCGAAACCCATCTTAGATGATTCATCTTTAATGTAACGGATCATGATAGAGGCTTCCTCTGGTGTATCAACAAGATTTGTATTAGAGGTAGAAATAGACCATACGGGCTCATAGGCTACAATCAAATTCTCTCCCCCACTTACACCGTCCAAATCTCTCTTCAATTGTTCGAGTACGAATGCACGCGTTTTAACTTCGCCTTGCTTATGAATGTCTAGATCCTCACCCACGCACAATATCACTTTCAACTTCGCGGCAAGAGCCGCCTTAACCTTCAAATTTACCAGCTCATCGGTTTCTTTTAGCTCCTCTCTGCGAGAGCTGTGCCCCACAATGACGTAGAGCACTCCGATCTGCTTGAGTTGTACCGCCGAAGCCTCACCGGTCACGGCAGCGGCATCTTTCCAAAAAAGATCCTGAGCCCCCAAAGAAGCTTTCTTGATAGTCTCCCCTACTTGCATGAGAAAGATGTCGGGCGGACAAAGTACTGCTCCTTCTACGTCAGTAGCCTTGGCTAGCCTTACTGCTTCAATAGCCGTAGCTGGATTCAATTTCCAATTACCAATAACCAGCTTCTTCATTTCTTTTTCCCAAAATGACTCTTCAGCCCCCAAACGATACCCAAAATCAACAATACAGCTATCACCAAATCAAACTTTCTGAAAATTGGTTCGATGATCTCCCAATTTTCTCCCCAATAGATCCCCGGGTACACGAGAAGAGCTGACCAGATAAAGGACCCTATGAACGTGAACAAAGAGAACTTCCAGATAGGTACTTTGAATAGTCCCGCCGGAAAAGAGATAAAGGTACGCACTATGGGCATCATTCTGCTCCAAAAAGCCGCAACCACCCCATACTTATTCACCCACGCTTTAGCTTGGTCGAAATGACGGTTGTGTTCCACCCAACCTTTGAAATATCCAGCGATGTAGTAGGAAGTTAGAGAACCGGTGAGATTTCCTAAGGCTCCTAGGAAGACAACCGTCCAGAAGTCAAAAACTCCGGTTGAAACCAGAAACCCGGAGAAAGGCATAATGATCTCGGAGGGAATCGGGATGTTAGCGCTTTCAAGAGCCATCAAAAAAAAGACACCCCAATAACCCCATGTTTCTATGATGTTCAAAACGAAAAGAGAGATAGCCTGTAGGATATCAGCTATCATTTGCTATTTAGTATTTTGACCGCATCCTCAGGCAGGACGGAGTTTATTTCGATACCGGTTGTAAACTCAAACCCCCCGGACACTCCCAAGCGCGGAGTTATCTCCCTCGGTATTACCTGAACGTGCCAATGGTAAAAACTGTAAAGCTTTTTGTGTTTTACGGGGGAAGTGTGGATATACAAATTATAGTTAACATTTTTTGATACTTTCTCTAGCTTCCCCAGTGCCGCTTGAAGACTTTTCATCACGGAATGGACCTCGTATTCACTAGAATCCTCAAAGTAGGGAGAGTGAGCCCTAGGAGATACTCTGAATTCAAAGGGTTCTTTGGGAGCGTAGGGAGCAAAGGCGATGGATAATTCGTCTTCGTGAAGAATGCGGTGGTCTTCTCTGGCTACTTCTATTTGATCACAATGCACGCACTTTTTACTTTTACGGTGGAATTTCCTGGAGTTGCTCAAAGATCTCTCAGCCGCCGGAGGAAGTATGGGAGTGGAGAGGATTTGGTAGTGGGGATGGTAGATACTGGCTCCAGTTTTGGGACCCCAGTTTTGGAATATTGATATGTAAGCAGTATTTTTATCTTTTGCGATATGTTTGTAACGCTCACGGAATGCGTTAAAGAGCATGTTGGCGTCAACGATAGAGAGTTTTGTAAAGTTTGCGTCGTGATCTTTTGTGATAATGAGCTCATGGTGGCCGTAGCCCTCTATGTAGCTGTAGGATCTATGCTTGTATATTTTTGCCTTATCGCTTCTATCGGATACTACCGGATACTTGTTAGGAACGATTTGTATGCGCCACTTCTTTAGATCCGGATACGAAGCAATGATCCCTCCCCCACCCGCCTTCTCGGGAGTTTCAAAGATACATTTTGACTTGGAAGCTCTTTGGATTTTCTCTCCGGAGCGAAATTGATCAGGCCGCGTACCTCTTTTGGGAGAGAAAAGCACCCAATCTCCTGAGGTTAGATCCTGACGCAGTTGAGGCTGATGATTAAGGGGTTTCTTCACCGTTTAGAATTCTGTTCTCATAGTACCACCTCAAAACATCCCTTGCTATTGGAACGGCATTCAAGCTTCCCTCCTTAGCGTCTTCAACCAAAACGAGGATGGCTATCTCCGGTGCGGAGTTCTCATCCTTGGCAGCGTATCCCACAAACAACGCGTTAGTCTTGGTATTACTGGCAACTTGAGCGCTTCCTGTTTTGGCTCCAATCGACATCGGGATATCGATCAATGAATAGCCCGTGCCGTAGTCTTTGGTGACGGCATCCCTCATTCCTTGGCGCACATCCCCCAGAGCATCTGCCATATCGGTTATATCCAACATGACTTTCGGTGCTTGTTGTAGAAGAAGGTGTGGAACGTAAGCGATGCCTCCGTTTGCAATGGCGGCTATGGATGAGAGCAACCTCGTGGGGCTGATTACCAAATCTCCCTGGCCGATCGAAGTGTTGTATGTATCCCCTATCCTCCAGATGTCGCCAGTACGGTCCTCTTTTTCTTGAGGCGTAGGCAAGAAACCAGAAGACTCTCCGGGGATATCTATACCCGTACTTTTATCGAGCCCAAACTTCTCCCAATATTTATGGAGTCTTTCAATACCCAACCCCTCTTGGTCCTGAAAACCGCCGCCGATGATGTAGAAGTAGACGTTGCTGGAACGGGCAATGGCAGAGTAAAGATCCACCCAACCGTGAGCTTTCCAGTCCACAAATCTACTGGGAGTTTCTGGATTATATGGGTTGGGGATCTCTATGTACCCGGCTGAGTAAAATTGATCAGTTGGTTTCACGATCCCCTCGTGCAATGCGGCGGTTGCGTGTAAAGGCTTGATAGTAGATCCGGGGTTGTACACGCCGGAAACCACGCGGTTAAACAACGGTCTATCGGAACTGTTTAGATATTTAGCAACGTTGTTCCCGTCATACGATGGAAAACTAAGGAGAGAAAGCACTTCACCGTTCCGGGGGTCGATAATTAAACCGGCTCCGGACGTTCTTCCCAGGCTGGTTAACCCCGAGAGCATTCTGGAGTAGAAATATTCCTGGAGTTCCTCGTCAATAGTGGTTTTGAGCTCCCCTCCCGGTATAGGTTCTTTGGTTCTTGCTACTTCCCCTAATTCTCCGGATGAGTCACTAAGTACTGTCACCCGGCCATTTTCTCCTCTTAGGATCGGGTCGTAGTAGGCTTCGAGCCCACTTCTTCCTATGGAATCATTCAAAACCAAACCCGAATTGTGTTCCAGGTCTTCTTCGGAAACTAAACCGGTATACCCCACGACATGGGAGAAGGCAGGATTGAAATATTCTCTCTTGAAACTCGCCTCTACGTTCAAAGATTTGAGTCCAAGACTTTCAACAGCTATCACTTGCTCTCTAGTCACTTCGGTCGCGATTATAATGTCGTTTACATCTTCTAAATCTGTGCCTTGAATTAACTTGACTACTTTTTCCTCTTCAACCCCCAATATATTTTTAGCGGTGTCTAACACGGATGCCTCCTCGTGGTCTTTAATCATTTGGTCTACATCCAAGAACACACTAAAAATAGGTTGGTTTTTTACTAGAGGGGTCCCGTTCCTGTCGGTAATTACTCCCCTTGGAGCAATAAGCGGGATTATTTGGTGTAAATTGTCTTCGCTGCGCAACTTGTACGCCGTGCCCTTTACTCCCGACATAAAACTCACTCTGAACAAAACGATCGAGAAGATAACGATGCTCCCTATCATCACCCAATAAAAGACACTTTTACTGATAGGGCTTTCTACTAAGTTAAACTCGGACCCCGAGAGAGTATCAGAGATGACTTCGTCCAAGTCGATTGTGCGTTTTCTATATCTATTTCTCGCCATACTACTTAGAGTATTTTACCCCAGAGAGGGTAAAGATGAGCACCAGGATCCCTAAGAGACTTAAATTGTAGAGGGCCTCCATCAAAAAAACGCTAAGTTGAAAACCACCTACATCTATCAACAAAGTGCCAATAACTAAGGCGGAAGCGCTGTTGGCGATCTCTCTCCAAGGCAGAAAGTCGATCAAAGCCAACGCCAAGAAGAAGATGGACATAATAAGAATTGTTTTTAACCCTAAGCCCGGTTCAATGATCAAGGTTGCTATGGCTAAGAGCACTAGAATGGCCCTCTTAAGCCAATCTTTTTCCAAGAGCCCGAAAGCCAGTATCACCACTAAAACTAAATTCGGCTTCACGCCCAGAATGGCAAAGTTGCTATTTTGGATGAACGCACTCAAGAATACGGCCACTAAACTAGTGCAGAATACTAACATTCCTAAGGGCTTTGATTTCAAAGCTTGCTTCCAGGGTAGCGCTCTTGAAGACGGATCCCCCCTTAGTGTCAATCACTTTGATCTGGCCGAGCTCTAATCCATAGGGAAATTCTGGACTTGCTGTTACCACCCTATCCCCCACCTCAATATTTGCATCCCCTGGGATGAACTCCAAAGTGAGCTCATTTCCTCCCCGCATGAGAGCGTCAACGGAACCAGTTCCTATGCGCACCGCAGTTTCAAAATTTGGATCAAATATAGTGGTAACCACGCTGTTTTTTGCAGTTACTTCCCTAACTTGTCCAACGATAATGTTGTTCCCGTAGGCTACTACGTCCCCAACCGCAACGCCCTCATTGGTTCCCCAAGAGATGACAATTTCACTTTTGTTGTTGAAGGGATAGCTTGAGTAAACAATGGCTGAATCTTGAGGAACGATAGCCTCCTTGAAAAGTTGCGCTTTCAAGTTGGCATTTTCCTGTTGAAGAAGCAGTATCTGCCTTTGGAATTCGTCGTTTGGAGCAAAGGCGCCTAGAACACTAGCCACACTTTTGTTAAGGGAAATTTTGAAATCAAAAAATAGGTTAGCCGCGAGGATAACGAAGACGAGCAATATGATAGCGATGATTAAGATATAACGCTCCCTTCTCATAAGTTAACTAGCTTAGGTTTTTCTTGGTTTGACAAAATAGTCTCGTATCTTTTTGTATCTTCAATAATGATGCCAAGACCCCTAACCACACAGGTCAAAGGATCATCAACCATCCTTGTCTCTACCTGCAATTCTCTTTCTAGATATTCATCTAAGCCTCTTAGGAGAGAACCCCCTCCGGAGAGATAAATTCCTCTTTCTAAAATGTCTCCAACAAGCTCGGGCGGGGCATCTTCAAGGATAGATTTGATGACATCAGCTATCGCTTTGAGCGACTTTTGAAGAGCCGTTTTCACTTGAGCGGTACGCACAATGATCTCTTTAGGTAAACCGGTAGAAACGTCCCTTCCCCGCACAGCCATTTCCAGCTTCTCTTCCGTCGAGACAGCGGAACCCACATTGATCTTCAAAGCCTCGGCGGTTGGCTCACCTATCAAAAGTTTGTATTCACTTTTAATAAAGCGGGAGATGTCTTCATTGAATCTTTGTCCGGCGATCTTGAGACTCCTGGAGATAACGGCTCCTCCGATTGAGATAATGGAGATCTCGGTAGTGCCACCTCCAATATCAACTATCATATTGGCTGTTGGCTCTTCAATGGGCAGTCGAGTGCCGATGGCGGAAGCAATGGGTTCCTCAACCAAGAGAACCTTTGATGCTCCGGCTGAAACTACCGCATCCTCAACGGATTTGCGCTCTACCTCGGTCAGATTGGTTGGAATGCTCACCGCTGCCGTACGGTATCGAGAAAAGAGATTATGCTCGCTCAACTTTGAAAAGAAGTGACGAATGATCTCCTGGGTCATCTCAAAGTCGGAAATCACACCGTTGATCAGAGGTTTGATGAGGGTAACGTGCGCCGGAGTACGATCCAACATCTTGTTTGCCTCTTCCCCCACAGCCAGAATTTGGTTGGTGCGGTTATTGATAGCGATAAGGGTTGGTTCGTTAACCACAATACCCCTGCCTTTTACATAAATTAGAAAATTAGCTGTCCCAAGATCGATGCCTACGCTTTTATATAAGTTTTCGAATAGCTTCATTGATGCTTAGTAGTTCTACCTTTTTAGCGTTACGCCTTTTAATTTCAGCTTTTTCCTTGGTCTTGGCGCTTACCACCACCCTCCAGGGAATCCCGAGGAGGTCCGCATCCTTGAATTTCTCTCCGGCTGAAGCGTCCCTGTCGTCATAGAGTACCTCAATACCAGCCTTTATCAAGTCCGCGTATATCTTCTTACCTTTGTCTTTTCCTAACTCGATCAGATGGACTTTGAAGGGAGCAATGCCCTCCGGCCAAATGATGCCGGATGTATCGCAAAAAAGCTCAACCGCGGTGGCCATCAACCTGCCTATACCGATACCGTAACTTCCCAAGAAAACAGGTTTTTCTTTTCCTTCTTTGTTTTTATATTTAAGGCCTAACTTCTCCGAATATACTGTACCAAACTTGAATATATTCCCGACCTCAATGGATTTAGCTTCCACTAAGTTTTTCTTGTCTAATCCCAAACTCTTGGCCACTTCCGGAGTATACACTTCTTTATTAACAGCTATTCTTTTCTTGGAGTCGAGGTATATTGTGTCCTCCCCTGCTTCGCTGAGAGTTTGGAATTCATGGGAATACTTTGTGAAGACGCCTCCGCTTGCGAAGGTCCTGTAGGTTTTCTCTCCAATGCCTACTCTTTTGAAGATCTTCTCGTACGCTTTGGCACACTTTTCATAGAAAGCGTCTAGATCTTTTTCCGTGGCCGTAAAGGAGTATAGGTCTTTCATAATGAATTCTCGGGTACGCAAAAGACCGCTCTTGGCTCTGGGTTCATTTCTGAACTTATTCTGGAATTGATAAACAAAAACGGGCAGATCCTTATACGACTCTATATGGTGGCTTGCCATTTCTATCATGGGTTCTTCGTGAGACCAGGCAAATCCCACCTTGCCTCCTTTGTCCTTGAACCAGATATCAACCTGTTTATCGTCCCAGCGGTTATTCTTTTGCCAAAGATCCGGCCCCTGAAGAGAAGCCAAGAGGATCTCCTGGCCGCCAATGGCATCCATCTCTTCTTTGATGATCGCCTTGATCTTCTCAACGACCCTCAATCCCAAGGGCAGATATGAATAGGCGCCCGCCATTTCCTTGTGGATAAAGCCGCCCTTGATCAAAAGAACGGCATTTCGGGAAATCTCATCCGAGGGCACATTCCTACTAGTTTTGGTGAAAAGGTTGCTTTGGCGCATTACAGGCTAATTATATCCTTAATTGTGACCAGAATCATAAGCGCTATGAGAAAGACGAACCCGGCGATGTTGACCACCAACTCCAGCTTTTTGTGAAATACATTTTCTCCAAAAAGCTCCCGTAGTGCCGTGAAAAGAAACCTGCCTCCATCGAGAGCTGGAAAAGGAATGATGTTGAGCACAGCTAGGTTCAAGGAGATAAGGCCCAGCAGTTGGATTAGATACACCAAGCCTAATTGAGTCGCTTCTTTGACGACCACAAATACTCCAACCGGACCACTCACCTCTTCTAAAACGTCGAAGTTGCCCGTGAATATTCCCCAAAGAAAACCTCCCAAGGCGGCGAATATAGCCCAGAGGGTATCCAGCGTCAATTTAAACCCAGCTTTGATACTCGGAATAATTTGCGAAGATACCTTCTCGTTGAAGACAAATGAGATGCCTAATGGTCCTTCGTTGTCTGGAACCTCCATCCGAGGTGTGATAGTTTTACCGTTGAGGGTGATAGGCTCTCCTTTGTGATCATTTACGTACGTTGAGAACTCTTCCGCGGAGGTAAAGCCGGCGATCACTTCCCCGGCTATAAATCCAGCTTCCGCCGCAGGACTCGCAGGAGCAATACTTTGGATCTGCACTCCTTCAGGCACTCCCATCATGAGTACAGCGGTAAAGGCAAACCAGCCGATGATGAAATTCATTAGGACACCCGCAGAGATAACTATGGCTTTCTTCCAAAATGGTTGAACGCTGAAGCTTCTCTTCAAATCCACCTTCCCTTTTATAACCCCGTCTTCTCCGTGGATCCTAACGAATCCCCCAAAAGGAAGCAGGTTGAAACTATACTCCGTCCCCCTCCACCTTTTTGAGAAAAGTTTTGGAGGAAATCCCACACCGAATTCATCTACTTTAATGTTGAGAAGTTTGGCGGCGATAAAATGGCCCCATTCGTGGCCAAGAATTAGTGTCACCAAAAGGGCTAAGGTAGCTAAAGTTAACATTACTCTAGGATCTCTTTCGTTTTTCTGGCGGTGAGGTCTTCAATCTCTTTATTGAAAGTATCTACCAACCCCTGAAGACGCTCCTTGCCTTTGAATACTACGTCCTCATCCTTATCCTCTTTGATTGTCTTTTGGGCTTCGTCTCTTTCGTTGCGCATTTTAATTCTTACATTCTCAGCCATGACTTTGATCACCTTGATGAGCTCTTGTTTTCTCTCTTCCGTCAGTTCGGGCAACTGGACCCTTATGATCTTACCTTGCTCGGATACGTTAACCCCAAGCTTGGCTTCATTAATGGCTTTGGAAACGTTACTCGCCGCACCTTGATCCCAAACACTAACCACCAGGTCTCGAGGCAGTTCTACGCCGATAGACCCTATGTGCTTGATCGGCGTCATCTGTCCGAGATAGTCCACCTCTATGTTCTCGATGAGTTTAGGCGTGGGGCGATTGGTGCGTATTCCCAAAAGCTCCTCTTTGAAAATTCCCGCAAGAGCGTTAAATTTTTCTTTTATTTGTTCTATAAGTTCCATAATGCTGTTTCTAACTGAAGTCTCCTGTTGGTTGTAAAATCACTCATTTTGGTAAAACGGTCACACAACGCACTCAAGGTTCTATTGTTTTTGAGTGGGTCAAGAGCTAATTCTGCCATAATATGGCTGACGAAGATATCAATCAAATCCCTATTTTTGAGATCGTCGTTCTCTTTGATTAACGACTGCAAAACATCCTTCCGGCTGGATGGGCTTTTGATAAAGTCTTTAACTAACCTATTAAATCGCCTAAATTCATCGTTCTCTATGGTATCAATAGCCCTTCCCGGCCTGCCGAGTGCAGCTTTGGCAACTCTACTCGCCTCCGCTGATTCCACGCCCCTGGCACGGAGAAGTTTTTCAATCTCTTCGGTTTTGACTCTTGGGAAGTATATTCTTTGCAATCTGGAAGTGAGAGTGGGTAACAGTGAGTCGAGAGTCGGAGAGACCACGATGATCAAACTGCTTTGAGGAGGTTCCTCCGATATCTTTAAAATGGCATTTTGAGCTTGGGAGGTTAACTTATGAGCATCGTCTATTATCAAAACTCTCCGTTTCGACAGTATCGGTTTTTGAGACAAGAATCGCTTAGCCTCTTTAGCGGTGTCTATGCCGATACTCCCCTCTTCCGGTGTTATTAATTTAGTTTCAGACAAGATCCCATCGGGATTCTCAAACTTACCTTTCTCTAGAAAATTGGCGAATGCTAATGCAAAACTTTTCTTGCCAACCTGCTCTTCGCCGAAAAAGATATAACCGTGAGAGAGTACGTCGCTCCTAAAAAGTTCTCCGAAGATCTTGATCTTTTCTTTATGGCCTACGAGCATAAATTATTTCTTGCTTAGAAGAGTACGTTTGTATACATCCACATGGTCCAACACTATGCCCGTGCCCTTGGCCACACAAAAGATCGCATCTTCGGCAGCGTACGCCGGTACTCCCAAAAGCCGCTTGAAAAACTCATCAATATTTTTCAATCCAGCGCTACCTCCAGAGAGAATAATGCCTTTTTCCATCACGTCCGCGACCAGCTCCGGAGGAGTTTCGTTGAAAACCGATTGGATAGAGCCGGCGATGTCCATGAGGAATGGGTTGATCGCCTCCGCTATCTCATTAGAGTTAATGGTCAAATCCTTGGGTAAGCCGGAAACCAGATCCCTCCCCCTCAATCTAAATTCCAACTTGCCTTTAAGGGGAACGGCTGAACCAATGGCTATCTTTGCGGCTTCAGCTGTTTGTTCACCGATAGAAACTGAATAATTCTTTTTGACGTACTCGATGATGGATTGATCAAACTTGTTGCCAGCGATCCTTAAGCTCGCAAAGGCCACGATGCCCCCCAGAGACATCACGGCAACTTCGGATGTGCCGCCGCCGATATTCACGATCATGTTCCCGGAAGAAGAGTTGATGGCGATGCCGGCTCCCAAAGCTGCGAGTAAAGGCTCTCGAACCAGATAGGCTCTTTTGGCTCCTGCTTCAACGGCGGCGTTTTCCACCGCCCTGCGTTCGGTAGCGGTAATGCCAGCCGGTACGGATATAATGACCTCGGGTTTGACAAGGTTCATTTGTCCTACTGCCTTATTAATAAAGTATTTGAGCATTGCCCTCGTGATGTAATAGTCGGCCACTACGCCGTCTTTAAGAGGACGGTAGGCTTTGATGTCACCGGGTGTTTTCCCGATCATCTCCTTGGCTTCTCTGCCCACAGCCAACACCGTGTTATCCGGAGTGCTCAACGCCACAATAGTCGGCTCGTTTATCACAAATCCCTTACCGGGCACGAAAACCACCGTATTGGTGGTGCCTAAATCTATACCTATTTTGTTAGTAAACATTTATTGCAGTCTTTTAATGTCGGCCCCTATCTTCTGAATCCTTTCTTCGATAGCCTCGTATCCCCTATCTATCTGTTCCACCTGGTGTAGGGTGCTTTCCCCTTTGGCAGTTAAGGCAGCGAGGAGTAGGGTAACTCCGGCCCTTAGATCAATACTCTCTACGTTTTTGCCAACTAAGTGCTTAGGGCCCTTAATGCGCGCTCGATGAGGATCCAGAATGTCGATCGATGCACCCATCTTATCAAGTTCGTAGAGGTATTTTAAGCGCCCTTCATACATGGACTCAAAAATCATAGTTGCTCCGGCAGCTTGAGTGGCTAATACCCCGAAAGGAGCCTGAAGATCTGTTGGAAAATCAGGGTATGGACCAGTTTTGATCTTTCCCACAGCCTGGAGTTTTGATTTGGATCCCAGAACCTTCACCCGGTTACCCTTGATCTCCATCTTCAGTCCAAATTCTTTAAGTTTTTGGATGGGTAACACTAAATCTTTGACCGGTACATCCACCACGGTTATATCGCTTTTTGTAACCGCTCCCAGAACCAAGAATGTACCGGCCTCGATGTAGTCGCTCACTACGTGATGGCGCACTTCCTTGCCATTGGAACTAACCTTACCTTTAATCTTGATCTCATGAGTTCCCAACCCCTCAATATCTGCGCCTAATTCTTGCAAAAATTTACCTAAATCCTGGACGTGGGGTTCAGCGGCCGCCACCTTGATGGTCAAAGGAGTATGCAAAGCCCCGTACATTAACAAATTCTCCGTGGCGGTAACACTAAATTCACCTAAGGTAATGTCTGTAAGCTTCTGTTTACTGCTCCTGACTATGGAGTAGAGGTCGGTTGCCTCATTGTAGGTCACCTTGAACCCCAAATCCTTGAAAGCATTAAAATGGGCATCCATAGGACGCACCCCTATATGGCAACCACCAGGGGTGTTGATCTTAACCTTCCCAAAACGGGCAAGGAGCGGACCGATAAATAAGATGGCCGAGCGTAATCTGCGCACCATATCCCTTGACAGATGAGAGGCATCTATATGGTCGTTAGTAATTCTTACAGTACGCTTGTCCAGCCACTCAACCTTGGATCCGATGTGCTCCAAAAGCTCAATAATGGTCAGCACATCGTTGATTAGGGGTATGTTAGAGATGACGCACGGTCTGGAGGTAAGGAGGGTGGCAGCCAAAATAGGGGTAGTGGCGTTCTTTGAACCACTTACCCTAATCTCCCCCTTTAGACTTTTGCCTCCGTTTACAACAAATTTCACCTTCTCTATTATATGGATTGATGTCTATTAAAACCAGACGGTTTCTTTTTTACTCCCTGGTCCTCCTTTTTATCCTTCTGGGTACCTTTTTGGTATTTAACTCCAGGGGGTACAGATTGGATTGGAAGAATTTCCAGGTAGAGGCGACCGGAGCGATATACGTAAGCTCCACCCCTTCCAAAGCCCAAATAGAGTTGGATGGGGAAAAGGTCAAAAATGAATCCGGCATCCTCCAGGAGGGTACTTTGATAGACAACCTTCTTCCCGGAGAGTATACGTTAAGCATCGCACTCGACGGCTATTCCTCGTGGGAGAAGAGCATAGAGGTAGAATCTGGCTCAGTACGCGTTTTTGACTCTGTAATTTTGGTTCCCGAGACCGAACCCTTGCAACTGGGAGATTCTCTCGCCGACAGGATAGTGTCCGCGGGAAAACATTTGGCAGTAGAGGGTGGCGGAGGCGTGAGTTTAGACGGTACGTTAGTTTCCGGACATAAGATAATAGCCCTTAGCGACAGTGGAACCCTTTTAACCAAAAGCACCGCTACCGATAACTACTATCTAGCTAATGCCTTCAAACCAAATGAGAATCTAAACCTCACCCTAGTTTTTAATAACCTTAAAATTCAAAAGTTGGACCTGCCGGGCGCGGTGGATATAAAAAAAGTTCTTCCCTACCCATATAACGACCACCGTTTTGTGGTAGCCACCAATCAGGCGTTATACCTTTTGGACGTAGATAAGTTAACTTTGGAGCAAATAGCCATGGGAGTAAATGACTTTTTCATTGAAGGACAAAATAACATTGCTTGGGTGAAGGAGGGACAGGTCAAACTCTTTAACCTTCCCCTTAGATCAGAGACTGTTGCTCTGGAATTGGGCGCGGATAACGGTCCATTGAGAGACCTCAAAGATGTCTCTTCTACCTGGCTTGCGTTGAACGAGAGTGGAGAGTTTGTATCCTTGAACTTAAAGAGTGATCCAGAGACTATAGGTAGCTCCGTGAAGAGTTTTTCCCTCTCTCCGAAGGAAGAGGATATCGCCATACTAAAACAAAACGGATCGCTTTCCATATACAACCTTGAAAGTAAAATAAGCGTGGATATCGACTCTTCTGGGGTAACCACCGACACGGCTTGGTTTAAAGATGCAGTTCACATTTTCCTGTTAAAAGGCAGTACTCTGATCTTCGCGGAGGTGAGCAACGCACACCTAGAAAATAGTGTTGTGTTAGCAAAAGATGTTCAAAGCTTCTCATACTCTGGAGGAGATACAGTAAGTTTCTCCAACAGTCAGGGTGTTTTTGAGAGAGTAGTTATTGACTAAGAATTTCCGCCCTCTCTTTCCCTATCAATATAGTGTGTTCAAAATGAACTGAATTGCCTCCATCCATAGTGGCGTAGCTATCATCGCTCAACTGCTCAATCTTGCTGGTCGTAAAACAGATCATAGGCTCTAGAGCCAATACCATCCCCTCTTCAAGTAGTTCCCCCTCTCCGGGTTCTCCAAAATTGTATATCGTTGGTTCTTCGTGTAGTTCATTTCCCACTCCGTGTCCGGTAAGGCCATCTATTACTTTAGCCCCGGCTCTCTTTGCGGTTTCCTCAATAGCGCGTCCTATATCCCCCGTTGTGTTCCCCGGTTTCGCCTGAGCAATACCATTCTCTAGAGCTCTCCTTGTGATATTTATAAGCTCTTCATCCCTCTTGGATATTTGTCCTACCCCAACGGTGAGGGCGGCATCACTAATACCTCCTTGCCAATCCACACCTAGATCCAAACTCAAAATATCACCCTCCTTGAGTGCATATGAGTAAGGAGTGCCGTGCACCACTACGTGGTTCAGAGAAGTACACAGAGCATATCCGTACGGTTTTCTAGCACCGGTCGGTTTATATCCTAGAAAAGCAGGTTTCCCTCCGTGCTCTCGTATTGAAACCTGAGCGAATTCTTCAAGCTCTAACAGATTGACTCCCGGTCTCGCCATTTTTTGGAGTTTGCGCAAAACATCTGCAAGAATTCTTGCAGATTGCCTGATTTTCTTGACTTGCTCTGGAGTTTTTACGTATTCCATCTAGAGATGTTGTTTGATGCTTTCAAAAACTTCCTCGGGAGAAGGTATACCGTCTATATCTATAACGTTGTAGCCTTGGGCTTTGATGGCCTCGATCGTGGGGGCCACCGATTTTCCGTATTGATCTTCATACCTAGATTTAATAGTCTCTGGGGTGTCATCTACTCGACCATCTTCACGCTTCATATTTCTCTTTATGGATTCCTCCAAAGGTATATGAATACGGAAAATCAATATATTTTCCATCCCGTACGTGTCGCGAAGCATATGCATTAGCCCATCATCGCCAGAACCAAAAGCTTCAATGGTGCTTTTTGGGGAACTACTTAGAACAACGCTTTTTTGAGAGGCAAAAACTTCCTTGATATCTCCCAAAACCATCTTCAAAGTTTTGTTGGGGTCCAAAAGTTTGCCGACCGCATATCCTTCAACATATCCTTTATCCAACACCTCACCCCTTGCTAAGCGTTCTCTGATTTTGGCGCCGGTATCGTACCAAACTCCTCCGATGTATTCGGCAACGAGCTTGGCCTGAGTTCCCTTTCCAGATCCGGGAGGCCCCGTGATGATTATTGCTCTAGACATTTCACTCTAAGTTTACGAATTAATACTCAAAGTGAAAAGGTTAAATATTTTCGTATTCTCTGACGGTAACCTGGGATTCTATTTGTTTGGCTACATCGAGGGCAACCGCCACCACGATCAAGATAGATGTACCCCCAATTGTCAGCACCTGCGTGCCGGTGAGGGCTTGAGTTGCAATGGGTAGCACGGCTATCAACCCCAGAGCGGTAGCGCCAAAGAGAGTAACCCTCTGAACCACACTTTTGAGGTAGATGGCGGTTGGAACACCCGGCCTAATGCCGGGGATGAAGCCTCCGCTGCGCTGTAGATTCTTGGAGATCTCTTGGGGATCGAAGGTAATACCTATGTAAAAATAGGTAAAGATAAAAACCAAGATGAAATAAAGTAAACCGTAAATCAATTGATTATTGGTCAAAACCGATGTGAACGTCATTACCTTTTGTCCCAGATCATACGAAAAAGCGGCAATGATCTGTCCGATGAATTGAGGGAAAAGTAACAGTGAGATAGCGAAAATAATGGGGATCACTCCCGCTTGTCCCACGCGCAAAGGCAGATAGCTAGAAACTCCTCCGTAGAGCTTGTTCCCCCTAACTCTCCTTGCGTAAGAAACAGGAACCTTGCGCTCTCCTTCATTCATCATGACAATACCTCCAATTACAACCAGCGCGAGCACTACAAAAGAGAGATAGGTCGTAATGTCGCTCGGTTGGTATGAAACGATGGCGTTTCTTAGCGCTATAGGCAGACCGCTTACGATACCCGCCATAATCAAGATAGATGTGCCGTTCCCTATTTTCTGCTCATCTATCAGTTCACCAAGCCAGACTAAAAACATAGATCCGGCTACTATCACCAAAACGTTCATAAAAGTTTCTCCGAGGGTGAACTGTTGTATGATCCCTTGATTTGAAAGAAGCTTCAAAAATCCAAAACCGCTGGAAGCGGCAAGTGGCACCGTCAAATACCTGGAGTACCTGTTAAATTTGGCCTTCCCCGCTTCACCTTCTTCGTAATACATCTCTTTTAACCTAGGGAAGATCATGGTTAAAAGCTGCATGATAATGACTGCCGTGATGTAGGGCCCAAGACCGAGCATCGCTATGGATAAATTCGATAACGCGCCTCCCGAGAATATGTTAAGAAATCCAAAGAACTGGTTTGAACCAAAGAATTGCGCTAACGCATCATGGTTCACTCCAGGGATCGGGACGTTAGCCAAAAGCCTAAATACAATGAGGATGACTGCAATAATGAGCAGTTTGCGCCTCATATCCGCGAACTTAAAAGCGCCGATTAGTCTTTTAATCATTGTGCCTTAGCTTTTGTTTCCGTTTTCGCCTTTGGGGCTCCCCTTTGCTTTTTAGATCTTTTCTTGGGTCCGATATTGCGTGAACCCCTTAACTTTGGAATCTGTTGGATCAAATCGCGTGTACCCGGCCTGATTTTTCTTCCGGCCCTTGAGCTTTGTCCTTTAATCCCTTTTCCAGAATATGTGCCGCGCTTACCCCCACGTCCAATACGTTTTTTACCTCTAGATTTATGCGTGGGTTGTAAGGTGTGTAGCTGCATTATTTAGAAACCCTAAGGCTTTTCAATGCCTCTATTGTGGCAAGAGCGTTAGTTAGCTTGTTGGAGGTGCTCCCGAGACACTTAGCGGTTACATTCTGGATACCCGCTAATTTCAGCACTAACCGAGGAGAACCGCCGGCCATCAGTCCGTGTCCTGCGGGAGCGGGTTTAATAAGAACCCTGGCGGCGCTGAACTTTGCCTCCACCTCATGTAGGATACTCCCTTCGTTCAATTTAATCTCGATCATATTCCTCTTGGCCTTAGCTTTGGCCTTAGCGATAGAACTTTCCACATCCAATCCCTTAGCTACCCCCACGCCAACCTTGCCTTTCCCGTTGCCGAGCAGAACGGTTGCTCGAAAACGGAACCTTTTACCGCCGGACATAACCCTAGTAACCCTTCTAAGGTCAATTACCTGTTCCTGAAATTCCTGGACCCTGTTTTCTCTAATGGGTCTGCGGGAATCTCTTCCGCCTCTCCTGTTTTTCCTTCCTTCTTCCATTTTATACTTCTAGCCCAGCTTCCCTTGCTCCATCAACTGCGGCTTTGACCCGACCGTGATATCTGTAGTGTCCGCGATCAAAAACCGCTCTTTTAAAACCAGCCTTTATAGCCCTAGTAGCAATAAGCTTGCCCGCCTCCTCCGACGCTTGGGTTTTTCCCTTAGCCGTCTTTACCTCTTTGGTAGTAGCCATAACTAGGGTTTTACCTTCGACATCGTTAATAAGCTGCAATTCAATACTGCGATTGCTTCTGAATACGGTTAAACGAGGCCTTTCCGCCGTCCCTCTGATTTTGGCTCGAACCCGCCTCCCGCGCAATATTTTCTGTATGTTGCGATTCATTTTTATGCAGACGTTGTTCCTGCTTTCTTGCCAGCCTTTCTCTTCACAACCTCATTTTCATACCTGATTCCCTTTCCCTTATACGGTTCGGGCTTACGGTATTTCCTGATCGAGGCCGTAACCTCTCCTACCAAACCTTTATCTGCTCCGCTGATCGTGATCTTGTTAGCATCCACGACAGCAGAAATACCCTCGGGCATAGCATACTTGATGGGGTGGGAAAACCCTAGGTTCAGCACTATGGTATCTCCCTCCATGGCGGCCCTGTATCCCACACCCTCTATGAGAAGGGTCTTTGTATATCCTTCCTTTGACCCGATTACCGCGTTTTCAGTTAGAGCACGCGCAGTCCCCCAGTTGCTTATTGTTTGTTTGGCGTCATTTTTGGCTGTGAAAAATACCTGGCCTTCTTTGATCTCAACGGCGATGCCGGGGAGCATAGGAACGGTCAAGGTTGCCTTCGGGCCCTTCACTTCCAAATGATCCTCTTTGATCTCGACAGTAACGCCCTCGAGAATATTTACTGGTTTTTTCCCGATTTTGCTCATGTTACCAAATTTCAAAAAGTACCTTTCCGCCAACTTTTTGCCTTTTCGCCTCGCCTCCTTCAAATACTCCCTTAGGGGTAGAGACAACGTAGTGTCCATATCCTTGGTGAGAACTCTTTAGAGCTCTATAGCCGGAATATATATTCCTCGATGGAATGCTCGTAAACTTGAAATTAGTGATGGCTGGTTTGCCTCGCTCAATGTATTTGAGCTTGATGTCGATGATCCTTTTCACTCCCCTCCCTTTTCTTTGAAGAGAATCTATGTATCCCATCTTTGCCAACACTTCCAAAACGCTCATATCAAAAGTGGAATAGGGCACCTTTACCTTCTGTTTGCCCCTCATTAGAGCGTTTTTGATTCTAGTTAGAGTATCTTGATACATATTACCAGGATGCTTTTTTAACTCCGGGAATACGGCCTCGACTGGCCAACTCTCTAAAACAAATACGGCATAGATCAAAATCACGCATATACCCGCGTCTGCGCCCGCATCGAAAACAACGCCTAATGATCCGAGAACTGAATTTCGGTGTCTTTAACGCCCTGGCTATTTGTGATTTCTTGGCCATCTTTATTTCTTAACCTCTTCTTTCTCAAAAGGAATGTTTAACTTATCGAATACGGCTCTGGCCTGTTCCTTGTTTTTCGTGCCCGATACCAAGGTTACCTGAAAACCGAAATCGAACTTTGATTCCTCAGGAGAAATTTCAGGGAAAACAGTATGTTCGCGGAAACCTATTGTCAAATTACCCGCATTATCAATTTGCTTTGGATCAATGCCCCTAAAGTCTCGAACGCGAGGGAGAGCGACGTTAACCATACGCGCCAGAAAGTCTCGCATGCGTTTGCCTCTTAGGGTGACCTTCAAACCAACCATATTGCCTTCACGCAGCTTAAATCCGGCAATGGATTGCTTGGCTGGTCGAGGTTGAGGCTTTTGTCCAGTTATGGCTGCAATATCTTTGGTGATCTCGGGTAAAATACTATTCTCAAACTGAGCGTTTTGCCTAAGCTTACCTACCCCGATCCCCACTACTATTTTTTCTAGATCTTTGCTTTGCATTTCTTACAATGTCTTTCCCTTTTATCACCCTTTATCAAAAACCACACCCTGGTTGGCTTATTGCAGGAAGAACATAACGCCTGGACGTTCTCTATCCTCACCGCAGATGGAATGGAAACTATTTGGCCCTTTTCTCCCTGCTTTTTGGGACGCAAGTTCTTCTTGATGAGGTTAAGGCCATCCACCACAATTCTTTGCTTGGCTGGATATACCTTCAAGACCTTGGCTGATTTGCCAACGTCTTTGCCTTTCAACATCACCACCTTATCTCCCTTTTTGATTTTCATCTTGTTGCCAACCATGTTTTAGATAATTTCTTGAGCCAACGAGGCTATCTTATCGTATCCTTTATCCTTGATCTCCCGGGGAATTGGACCAAAAACCCTGGTACCCCTAGGGTCCTTCTTCCCTTTTTCAATGATGACCACCGCGTTCTCGTCAAATCTCACGTATGTTCCATCCTTTCTGTGCAAAGGAGCCCTGGTCCTAACTACCACCGCATATACAATTTCTTTCTTCTTGAGAAGTTTGCGAGGCTCCGCTATTTGCACAGAAGCAATGACTAAATTACCAATATTGGCGTGTTTTCGGTTACTCCCCCCCAACACCCTAAAACAGCGCACAACCTTGGCGCCCGAGTTATCGGCTACTTTTAAAATGGTGCCTTCCTGGATCATGACGTTTTCTTTTCTTTAACGAAACCGATGACCTTCCAACGTTTTTCCTTGGATAGAGGTCTCGTTTCTTGAATTATCACCTCATCTCCCTCCTTATACTTATCTTCCTCATCATGAGCTTTGAATCTGGAGGTTTGTTTGAAATACTTGTGGTATTTAGGGTGTTTCTTGTCAGTTACCACAGCTACCACAACCGTACGCTGCATCTTGTCTGAGACAACGGTACCTTTGAGTTTACGGCTTTTCTTAATGTCTTCCATGTTATTTTCCACCTATATTACGCATGAAGGTCAAAATGCGAGCGATTTTTTTCTTGGTTTCTTTCGCCTTGGCGATGTTTTTTACTTTCCCGGCGGCCAATTCAAACTGCAAGCCTCTTAGCTCATCCCTCGATGAAGCAAGATCCTTACGTAGATCCGCTTCCGTCTTCTTGCTCATTTTTTGAATTTCATTCTTTCTCATAATGTAGGCTATGACTTTTTAACAAACCTCGTCTTGAAAGGCAACTTGTGTTTGGCTCTATCAAAAGCGATCCTAGCCTTATCTTCAGAGATACCGTCGAGCTCAAAAATGACTCTGCCAGGCTTTACCGGAAAAACATAGTGATCCACGGCCCCTTTCCCTCCTCCCATGGTCATCTCGGGCGGCTTAGCCGTTACCGGCTTATCCGGGAAGATCCTGATCCACATCCTGCCTTCACGCTTAAGGAAGTGGGTGATGGCACGACGGGCAGCTTCGATCTGCCTGGAGTTGAGCCAGGAGAGGCCGAGGGATTGCAATCCATATTCGCCAAAAGAAACCTCCGTGCCTCGAGTTTCACTGGTACGCTTGCGGCTGCGACCCTTGTGCCACTTGCGATGTTTAACTTTCTTGGGCATTAACATGGCTATTTATCGTTCTTGTTGAAAATTTCGCCCTTGTAGAGCCACACCTTGATACCGATCGAGCCATACGTGGTGACTGCAACGGTTTCTCCGTAATCGATGTTGGCACGGATAGTCGTCAAAGGCAGCTTGCCCTTCTTGAGCTCTTCGGTGCGGGCAATTTCTGCGCCATTCAACCTTCCGGCCAGTTTGATCTTGATGCCCTGTACTTCCCGGTTTTGCATGGCAACATCAATATGCCTTTTCATCACCCTGCGGTAGCGCATACGCTTTTCTAAGTCAAAGGCAACGTTCTGGGCCATCACGGAGGCAGATACCTCTGTGCGCTTCACTTCTTCTACGTTCAAGTTAATGGGTGCCGTTATTCCCACCTTCTTTTGGATAGCCTTGGAGAGATCTTCAATGCCTTTGCCTCCTCGGCCAATGACAATACCGGGACGAGAAGCACGGATAATAACCTTGTACTGTCCGGGGGTGCGCTCGATCTCAACCTTATCTATGCCCGCTTTGGTAATAGTCTTGTCGATGATCTTTCTAATAGCCTCGTCTTCTTTGAGGTATTTCCTGAAGTTCCCGGCTGGAGGCATCCAACGAGAGATCCAATCCTTGTTGATACCGAGCCTATATGAAATTGGGTGAACTTTTCTAGCCATATTCTATATTGATTTTCTTTGGAAGAATTTCTTGACGAACCCTCCCTTTTTCTCCGGTTTGGGCTTTTCTTCCGTTTCCCTAAACTGAGGCTTCTCTTTCCCCTTAGCTGCCGCCTTCTCTTTTACCTCCTTCTTAACCTTCTTCACCTTTTGAGGAAGGACGTAAGCCGGACCCTTCAGATCTGGAGATTCTTGGATAGTCAGGTATACGTGGCTTTGCTTGTGCTCTACTAATCCCGCCATACCTCTGGATTTCGCCTTCATTCTTCTCAAAACTCTCCCTTTATCCACCGTGAGGTTTTGCACCACCAACTTACCCAAATCCAGATTCTTGGCCCTGGCGTTTGTAACCGCCGAGTGGATCAACTTCTCAATGGGACCGCTGCTACGGTTAGGTAGCGCTTGAAGCAAGGCAATAGCGGAAACCACGGGCTGTCCTTTTACGAGATCGGCAACCAAGCGTACCTTGCGAGGCGCTATATTGAGGTTTGCTATTGAAGCTGTCGCTATTTTGTCTTGCTTGTTGGCCATATCCTATTTCTTTTCTGTCTCCACGGCTTTTTGTTCCAACTCCTTTTGGATCTTACCTCCGTGGCGGGTGAACTTACGGGTTAGCGAGAACTCTCCAAATTTGTGTCCTACCATATCTTCGGTGACGGTGACTTCTACAAAGTCCCTGCCGTTATGCACCCCAAAAACATATCCCACCATCTCCGGGGCGATCGAAGAGGCTCTAGACCACATCTTAATTACCTCCTTGCTACCGGAAGGAAGACGCTTCATCTTCTCAAACAGTTTTGGATCTACGTATGGACCCTTTTTAGAACTTCTACCCATGGTTATTTGTTATTTTTATTCCTTCTGCTTACTCTCCTTGAAACTATCAATTTATTTGACCACTTCTTGGGTTTACGCGTCTTGCGGCCACCGGTTATGTTACCCCACTTGTCCTTAGGACGCTTGGTACCCCGAGGCTGTTTTCCCTCTCCACCACCATATTTGTGATCTCTTGGGTTCATGGCGGTACCGCGTACCGTGGGACGCACACCCATTCTGCGTTTTCTCCCGGCGTTGCCGATAACGGTCAGGTTATGCTCAGGATTTGAAACCTGCCCCAAAGTGGCGAAACCCAGGGAGGGCATCTTCCTTACTTCCCCGGATGGCATCTTAACTTGAGTATATGCGCCGTCGTGCCCTAAAACTTGAGCGGCGCTCCCGGCGCTGCGGATGATTATCCCTCCTCCACCCGGTCTTGTTTCCAAATTGTGTACCTCGTATCCGGCAGGGATCTTGCCCAAAGGCATGCGGTTACCCGCCTTCAGGGGGCTTTTGGCCGAGGAGATAACGTTGTCCCCTACTTTGGCCTTACTGTGGGCTAGATGATATTGCCTTTCTCCGTCTTTATATACAACCCTCGCAATGAAGGCGCTCCTGTATGGATCGTACTCCAATGCCTCAATACGGCCAGGAATATCAAGCTTCTTTTGGTTGAAATCTACCATTCGGTATGTCTGCTTTACCCCAGAGCCTTGGTGGCGGACGGTAATGCGACCCCGATTATTCCTCCCGGCATGCTTTTTCATACCCTTAAGGGCGGATTTCATAGGCGCTATCTTACTCAAACCAGAGTACTCTACGGTTGTCATATTGCGCCTGCTTTGCGTATATCCTTTGTACTTTTTCATTAGTGTGGAATTACATCTATGGTCTCACCTGCTTTGATGGTGACAATGGCCTTCTTGTACTCGTTGGCCTTTTTCTTGTTCCTTACCACATTCACATCCATTACATGCACTTTGTATATGCTCTCAATAGCCTCCTTGATCTGATTCTTGTTGGCCCCCGAATGGGTCAAGAAGATGTATTTGTTAATACCCCCGAGGTCGGTTCCTTTCTCACTAATGAGGGGTTGTTTAATTATCTTACTTTTTAGATCCATAATGCTGTTCAATTGTTTCCAAGGCACCTTGTTCGATAATGACATTCTTGTATCGCAAAAGGTCATATACGTTCAAAGCTCTGGGGTCCGTCACCTTCACCTTTTCTATATTCCCGCTCGCCGCAAAGATAGCCTTGTTCTCGGGAGAGACAATGATCAAAGCGTTTTGCCTTGGAGAGAGAACTTTCAAGGCGTCTCTTAAAAGTTTGGTCTTGGGCTCCGTTATACCCAAAGAATCAACTACCTTGATTTCTCCTTCAGCCAGCCTCTTGGAGAAAATCGCGAACATCGCGCCCTGGCGCATCTTCTGAGAGATATGCAAACTGTATATCTTCTCCTTATTTGGTCCATGAGCTCTTCCTCCCCCAACCCACAAAGGAGATCTAATAGATCCGTGTCTTGCACGTCCTGTACCCTTTTGCCTCCAAGGTTTTCTTCCTCCACCACGTACCTCTCCCCTGTCTTTGGCGTGAGCAATTCTTTCTCTGCGGTTAGTTTCTTGGACCCTCAAAGCCTGATGAACCAGATCTGCATTCCAAGATTTACCAAATATCCTATCAGAAACCTCTACACTCCCGATCTTCTCACCTCCTTTGTTGTATAGGTCGGTTTTCATATTACTTAGCAGTTAAATTGAATATCTTGAGCTTCCCTCCCTTTACCCCGGGAACGGCTCCCTTCACCAAAAGCAGATTTTCATCTTTTTCGTATGCAACTACCTGAAGTTTCTTGGCGTTGATATTGTCTCCTCCCATACGCCCTCCCATACGAGTTCCTGGAAATACCCTTTGGGGGCCGGTGGCGCCAATAGAGCCGGGGGTTCTGGTAGTGTGCTTGGTACCGTGAGTGGTCATAGCGGCTCCGGAGAATCCATGTCTTTTAACGACCCCTTGGAAGCCTTTTCCCTTGCTAACCCCTGAAACCTGCACCTTATCGCCAATATTAAACTCCACCCCCTCTCCCTGGAGCTTTATGAATGTTACGGGAACCACGTCCTCCTCACGGAAAACCTGTCCCATTTTTACCTTTATGCCCTCTCTATATTCCATTAAATTCGTCCCAAAAAGAGGCTAAGTAAACAAAACAAAACGCCCCTTTAGGCGGGGTTTATAGTACTATATAGGCTATTTGGAGGCAAGAGCGGTAGATACGCCCAATCCATAAACTACGGACTAATTCTCTTATCTTGTTCTCGTCTACCATTCTGGAGTATGGCTTAACATTAATTGCCTTTGCACGCTGTGTCTGCCTTTCTTTGGAGAGGTGCTAACTATAGCACCGTTGGCTAAGCCTGGTAGTGTTTTTGCATTCTTAATACCTAGACCACTGTCTAAAAGGTGTGCAATAAGGTTTTGATATAACTGTCAACACCTTCGTAATGGTTCAATAGCTTGGAATACCTTCTCCGGTATTGCAGGCTATATACATGTCATATTCAAATAATCCACAGTTGCCTCGTGTCCGCATGGAGG
>Ga0075888_110_pt2 | contig 30826 bp, 33 predicted proteins | sample RifGroA1_FD_68311 | JGI IMG/M metagenome (GOLD analysis project Ga0075888, IMG submission 68311) | Parcubacteria bacterium GW2011_GWA1_47_11
AATCGGGTCTATTCGGTCCGCGCGCGAGGATTTTATACCTCTGGCCGCCGGTTTTAGCGCGGTCTACGCCCACTGGGGCGGAGAACATAGCGCCCTGGATCGTCTGAACAAAAAGATTGTAGACAACATAAACGCCCTTCAATTTGACGGCACGGTTTTTTACCGAAAGAAAAACATCAGGCCGCCGCATAACGGTTTCTCCAGCCCGGATTTGCTTTTCGGCCAAGCTAAGTCGTTCGGTTATAATCCAGCCAAAGATTTTACCGGCTATCCCCACACCGACGCCGCGCCTGCTAAAAATATCGCCAACCTCACGACCTCGGTGGCCATTCCTTATCCTTACCCCTACGATGTTAAGTGGGTGTATAAAGCCGACCGGAATCTTTACGCGCGGTCGCGCGGCGGGAGACCGGAGATAGACCGGAACGACAATAAACAGGTGACCGCGAGCGTGATCGCGGTAATGCATACCTCTTCGAGAATCCTGTACAAGGGCGATCAATACATTGAGATTAGGACGACCGGAGAGGGGATCGCCGAAATTTACCAGAGCGGCATTAAGATCACCGGCACTTGGAAGAAGGACCCCAAGCGACTGGACAGCAAGCTTTATTTCTTCGATCAGGAAGGCCGTGAAATAAAATTTGTACCCGGCCAGATCTGGATTGAAATCGTAACAAGCTAGCGAGTGCGTAAGCTAGCGAGTGCGTAAGCTCGTTGGCTCGTTGGCTCGTTGGCTCAAGAGCTGGATTGTTTATTTTCCTGTATGGCGAAGACGGGTACCGTCTCAAAGAGGCGAGAGATGATATTGTTGAAAAGTATCGAGCCAAGCATGGCAGCAGTTTTAATTTTTTTAGAATCGAAGGCGCGGACGCCGCATTCGCGGATAAGCTGGACGAAGCCCTAAAAACCTCGTCGCTGTTCGGCGAAGTTAAACTGATCCTGGTTAATCAGATATTTTCAAACCCGGAACAGTCTTCCAGAGCCACGGAGCTGATAATAAAGCACCAGACCGTCAAAGACCCGAAAAACGTGCTTCTGGCCGTGAGTTGCGATTCCGGCGCGAAATCAAAACCGCTTTTTAATCTGCTGGCAAAAGACAGTCTTGTCCGCGAGTACAATTTTCTCAAGGGGCCTTCTCTTCAAAAATGGATAAAAAAGGAGGCTGCTTCGAGAAGCGCGGCTTTTGAACCGGCCGCCCTGTCCCGCTTTGCTTCAATCGGCGGCCGTGAAAGCTGGGAGATTATCAATAATCTGGAAAAGCTGGCCAATTACCGTTCCGCCCGGGGCGGGCCAATCACGGCCGAGGACGTAAATCTTTTAATAAAGAATGAAGTTGAGCCGAACGTTTTTGAGTTTATCGAGGCCGTGGGTTCCGGCCAGAAGGAAAGAGCCTTTGCCTTATTATCTTCGGAACTGCTCTTCGGCCGCGATCCCCATTATTTACTGTCCATGCTGATTTACCAATTCAGGAATATGCTTATCGTCAAAGATTTGGCCGATCGGGGCAATTCGCCGGAGCTGATTTCCAAAACAGCCGCGATCCACCCTTTTGTCGTTCGGAAAATGCTCCCCGGCGTTAGACGCTTCGCGCTGTCGGATATTAAAGCCGCCTATCAAAACATCGTCGAGCTGGATCAAAAGTCGAAAGATGGTCTCTGTGATCTCGAAGACAGTCTCTTCGCGCTCGCGCTAAGCTGATTTTCGCCTGCCCGCCGGCCCGCCTACCGGAGGTCAGGCAGGCAGGTGGGCCTGAGTCAGCCAGGTTGCCAAACAGCCGGAAAAATGGTTTAATAAAACTTCTCATGGAAGACTATCTTCACGTCGGCACCGCGCGCGAGCTGACAGACAGGCGCGATCGCAGATTGTACAGGATGTTCGAGATATTGCCTGGCTTTCTGGCCTGGCTGACTTTGGGTTTGGTGATCCTGGTTTCTTTCACCGCCCCGGTTTTCGCAACCTTTTTCATAATCCTCTTTGACATCTACTGGCTTGTTAAAACCGTCTATTTGTCGCTCCTGACCCGGTCTTCGTTCAGAAAGATGCGCAAGAATTTAAAGGTTGACTGGGCGAATAGATTGAAAAATATTCCCGAAAATTCCAGTCTGCCCGGCGTGGCCGTGGAAAGCATTTTTCATTTAATCATCCTGCCGGTGGCCCGGGAGCCGTACACCATCGTCCGGGAGTCGTTAAGCGCCATTTTCCATTCCCATTACCCCAACGAGAAGATGATCGTGGTGTTGGCCACTGAAGCCCGGACCGGTCTGCACGCCGCGGAATTGGCGCGGCAGGCCGAGGCTGAATTCGGACAGGCGTTTTTCAGGTTTATCACCACCAGCCATCCTGATAATCTGCCCGGTGAGCTCGCCGGCAAAGGCTCAAACGAAGCTTGGGCCGGCCAAAAAGTCAAAAGCGAGGTCATTGACCCCCTAGGAATCGCCTATGAGAAAATCATCGTTTCTGTTTTTGATATTGACACGATTGTCCCGGCTGATTTTTTTGCCTGTTTGACCTGGCATTATCTGACCGCTTCGGATCCGCTCCATTCTTCTTTCCAGCCGATTCCGATTTTTACCAACAATATTTGGGAAGCGCCGGCCTTCGCCCGGGTTTTTGCTTTCTCGACGACCTTCTGGCAGATGATTCAGCAAGCCCGCAAAGAACAGCTCGTTACTTTTTCTTCCCAATCCATCGGTTTTAAGGCTTTGGTGGACGTCGGCTTTTGGCAAAAGAATGTCGTCAGCGAAGATTCGCGCATCTACTGGCAATGTCTGTTGCGCTATGACGGCGGCTGGCAGACCGTGCCGATGTATTACCCTGTTTATATGGACGCAAACGTCGCTCCGACCTTCTGGCAGACTTTGAAAAACCAATACAAGCAAATCAGACGCTGGCATTATGGTGCGGAGAATAACCCGTACTTCATGTTCGGCTTCACGAAAAACAAGAAGATCAGCCGCTCCAGAAAATGGCACTTCGTCCTAGTCCAGCTTGAGCGAACCCATTCCAGTCCGACGAACGCTCTGATTATTTTCCTGTTGAGCTGGCTGCCCTTGTGGGTCGGCGGGGTCAATTTTACGACCTCGATCCTGTCGTACAACCTGCCGCGGATTACGGCGGCGATCATGGACATCGCCATGCTCGGCTTGGTCAGCTCGGCAATTTTAAGCATCATCCTTCTGCCTTCAAAGCCGCCGCAGTACGGGCGGTTTAAATGGGTCTGGATGGCCTTGCAATGGATTTTATTCCCGATTAATTTCATATTTTTCGGAGCCCTGCCGGCCTTAGACGCTCAAACCAGACTGATGCTTGGAAAATACATGGGTTTCTGGGTAACGCCTAAGGCGCGTCGCTCGGATTAGTAATTACCTCGCGGTTCTCTCCGCCTGTCTCGTAGCCTCTAATCTCTGGATTGCTTCCGAACAAATAGGCCACCTGGCCGAGCTTCGCTCGGTTTCCTATTTGTTAGCGGAAGAATCTCAGATCTTATCGGACGAGAAGACGGCGTCGAGAAATGCTCGGAAATTACAAATCCTCGCTAAATTTAGGCTAATTACTCGAAGTGGACCATTTTTGGGAGGCGGAGAAGTTGCTGTTTAAGGGATTCGTGGTTTTTTAGATTGGGGTCTTCTTTTAATATTGTTCTCGCTTCAGCGCGGGATTTTTTTATCAGCTCGACATTGGCCAGGGCGGCCATGGCCAAATCGGGGAGACCGGACTGCTCCGTACCGAAGAACGAACCCGGGCCGCGGATAGCCATATCCTTTTCCGCCAGTAAAAAGCCGTCATCAGTGGCGGTCATAGCCTTGAGCCTTTGGTTAGTGGTCTTTTCAGCACTGGTCGTGAACAGGAAGCAATACGACTGATGGACATCGCGGCCGATCCGGCCACGGAATTGATGGAGCTGGGCCAAACCGAAAAATTCCGCGTTCTCGATCATCATCACCGTCGCGTTCGGGATATCAACGCCGACCTCAATCACTGAAGTCGAAACAAGAATGTCGATAAAACCATTTTTAAAATTTCGCATAACTTCTTCTTTTGAAGGTTTCCCGCCCGACCGTGCGGTCGTACGGGCGGGCATTTTTCCGTGAAGCATTGCCACTTTTAAATCCGGAAAAACCAACTCCGATAATTTCTTATACTCCTCCTGAACCGCTTTCATGTCAGCCGCTAAAGCAAGCCTCAGCTGTTGACTGGCGGAGAGCTTGCCTTTAAGCCCCAGTAGCGGAGGGGGACCCTCTGGGGGTACCTGCCGGCCGGATTTAACTTCTGAACGAATAAACTGATACGCTTCCTGCCGGCCGGACGGCGGAACTATCTTCGTGATGATTTTTTGGCGATTCTTCGGCTTTTCTTTGATTATCGAAATATCCAGATCGCCGTAGATAGTCAGGGCCAAGGTCCGGGGGATAGGAGTGGCGGTCATGGACAACAAATGCGGCACGAGTTCTTTGTTCTTAACCAATGCCGCCCGTTGATTCACGCCGAAGCGGTGCTGTTCGTCAACGACGACCAAGCCCAGATTTTTAAATTCGACGTCTTTTTGAATTAAGGCATGGGTGCCAATTATGATCTTCGCCTTTCCGGAAGCGATACGGCGTTTGATTTCCGCTTTATTACCCAGACTGTATGTACTCCAGGCATTTGAACTGGTCAGCAGAGCGACTTCGGTGTCAGTGTGGGCGATCAGCCTGCGGATGGTGTCCATGTGCTGATTCGCCAAGACTTCTGTCGGAGCTAAGAATACCGTTTGACAGCCCCTTTCGCCGTCAGGCCGAACAGCGGCACGGGCGACTTCCAGAGCGGCAATCAGCGCGACAACGGTTTTGCCTGAACCGACATCGCCTTCCAGGAGACGGTTCATGGGGTAGGATTTTTCCAAGTCCTTCAGGATTTCCCAAACCGCGATCTTCTGGTCTTTAGTCAATTCGAAGGGCAGATGTTTGATAAAATCGGTCACGAATTCCTTGTCAAACGGAATAGCTGGGGATTTTAACTGGTTGATTTTTCTTCTTTCCAGGAGCGACTTGATCTGGAACAAGAGAAGCTCATCGAAAGCCAGCCTTTCCCTGGCTTGGTTGGCTTCGTCCAGCGTAAGCGGATAGTGAGCTTTCTGGATGGCCGTGGCCAGATCAACTAGTCCGTTCTTCTCGCGGGTTTCAGGCGAAAGGTGATCCTCGAATTGGATTTCCGAGATAAGCGGTTTTATCAGGAACCGCAGATACTTTGAAGTAACGCCTTCAGTTTCGGGATAAACCGGGATCAGGCCATGGGTGTGGGTCAGATGGTAAGCGAAGTGATCATCGTCGCGCAATTTTTCATAGCTCGGGCTGGCCAGATACAACCCCCTTTTGTCCAGCTTAACGGTTCCGGCCAGACTGACGCGCGTGCCTTCGGGCAGGCTTGCGGCAATGTAGGGCTGGTTGAACCAAACGGCTCTAACCCCACCGGTGTCATCCTGAACAATGGCTTCGATGATCGTTAAGTTGCGGCGAGCCTGCCCGCCGAAGCCTTTGCGGAAATACGGGAAGATGCGCCGGCTGGAAATTTTTGCGACTTGGCCCTGAACTGTGACCTTTTGATCCGGCACAAGTTCGTTTATGAGAATAATCCGGCTGTAATCTTCGTACCGGCTCGGCAGATGCCAAAGGAGATCGCAGACAGTTTTAATGCCCAATTTGTGCAAGCGGGGCAGATTGCGGGAACCGACATTTTTGAGCTTCTCAACCCCGACGTTTAAGTCGAGGCCCCGACCAGTATGCGTCGGGGGCGGCTTTAGAGAGATATTCGCCATTTGGCCCTTATTATATCCAGGAGTGAGGCTGATGTAAATTCATTTACGAGTCAGCCGAGCGATCTGGATAGCCATAAATTATCTGGCCGAAAAGTCAAAAATCTGTTAAAGTGTTGAATCTTTTAGCCGCCCTCGTCGTTCAATGGATAGGACGGATCTTTGCGGAAGATCTGATGCGGGTTCGATTCCTGCCGAGGGCACAGCTTGACAGAATGAGTCAAATATGCTATACTTAATATGTTACTTGAGGTGGTATATTCCATCTCAAATTAGCGAAAATGGCTCTTTAATAGCTGGGCTAGAACGGTTCACAGGGCAAGAATTCTGAGGCTAACCAGTAGCACTAGAATCCTTGTCCTGTGGCATGGCGCCGTGTCGCGTAAAGCTCTTCCACCGAGTTGAGGACACGGCCTCAACTCACACCATCAAGCCCCTCGTGGTTCACCACTTGGGGCTTTTTCTTTTTTCTCAAAATCTCAAGGGGTTCTTTTTTGTTTCAGGCCATGCGCCCTTGACGGAGAGTATTTCTTATACTATGATAAGCGGCAATATCAGGCATGTCGCTTGGTATGCTCTGCCATTAGAGAGTAGTGGTAATCGTGCCTTGAAAAAGGTGCGCCGAAATCCATGTCTCATCTTGAGATCCCATTGCGGTAAGCGATTGAGGATTTCTTGAACAAGACATGAGAAGGAGGACGGTACCATGTTCAGTAGCACACTTCTGTGGGTCGGCCTAGGGTTACTTCCCTTAGTTGTCGTTGTTCTTTACAATACGCCTCGCGCGAAAGCGGCGAGAAAGCGTAGGGCAGAGGAACATCGACGGCAGGAGGAAGAGCGAAAGGAAAAGGAAAGAGCAGAGGCGACGCGAAAGGCGCGACAGATGGAAAACTTCAGAAAGTGGCGCCTCGTCGTGCACATCCGCGAGAAGGATGGTAGAAAAAGCAGTTTTGAAGCCGTCTTGATCAGGACGCTTCTCAAGTCCGGTATCACCGTTGAGTCGCTGCCAGGGGACAGCGGCCACGCAGTCGCGGGCGGTGATACTTCATCGCTGAAGGACGGCCTGCTCGCGCTTGTTGGGACATCGTGGCATAAGGAAGGTGCCGGAGAGGATGAGATGGGTCATTACAAGTGGGCGCAAATTTATTGTGACTACCGACTCCTTGCGTCCGCGAATGATGGTGTGGGGAAGATTTTGGGGGCTGGCTGCGAGCACTGGGACTCTTCCCACGAAGAAAGTCTCGCTAACACCATCATCGGGGACCTTGCCTCAATCCTGCCGGTAGAAGCACAGGAAAAGTAGCGCGAGCCACGGCTCGCTTACCAGCGCCTTGCGGATCAATTCGCTCACCACGAATCCCTCAGGGCGCTCTTCTTTTTTCTCAAAATCTCAAGGGGCAATCTTTGCGAAAACAAGTTTTTTCAGCTATCGTTCAGTTGCAAATATATTTCAATAATATATTCCCAGGCCAATAGCGGAGTCTTCATGTCGAAAATAACCGAGGAGGAGTATAATACTCGTATGGAAGAGGGCATCACATCTGAACAATTAGAAGAAATCGGAACGGATTTTATCCGGCGTCTTGATATCCCGGACCAAAAGCCAGATTCTCAATTTATTATCGTTGTCGGCGGCGCGCCCGGTTCGGGAAAAACAACCGCGGCAAATCGAATGGCCAAGATGGCTCAAGCCGTCCATGTTCAAGCCAACAGCGCCCGTTTTCTTTTGGCCAAGCAGGCTTTGCGCTGGGGTGAAAATGTGCACAAAGTCGTTCGGGCCGTGCTTGAGAAGCTTCTGTCCGACGGTCATTCGGTAATTCTGGATGGCATGATTACAGACGAAAAAGAACGGCAAATGATCCGGGACCTGGCAGCCAAAGGAGACGCAAAATCCTTTTTTATCGCCATAACTTGTCAGCCAGACACCGCCCAAGCGCGGGCAAGGGCCCGGTATGCCGACAATAAAGAATCGAGCTTTGAAGACTGGCGGGCCGGCGATTTTGAGGCCTACCTTAACAGTATTCCCGAGAGGGCGGAGCTCCTTCAAAATGCGGTTAATTCTTCCGGCGGTCAAATTGAGATTTTAAGAAATAACGGAAGCGTTGCGGAGCTGGAGTCTCAAGTCAATCAAGCATGGTCAAAAATCAAAACCCAACTCTGAAGGACAGCGAGGGAGGGAATATCCTCAAGGGCCTGAACCCGAAACAGCAGGAAGCCGTCAAAACGATTGACGGTCCTGTTTTAGTTATCTCCGGTCCGGGATCCGGTAAAACCCGCTGCCTGACCCACCGCGTAGCCTGGCTGATCGCTTCGGGCATTGATCCCGATAACATCTTGGGTCTGACCTTTACCAACAAGGCCGCCGCCGAAATGAAGTCGAGAATTCAATTATTGCTAAACCCTTCGACAGGCTCAGGGCAGGCGGGCTCAGGGCAAGTAAGCTCCCTCGACCAAGCTCGGGACAAGTCAGGGCGATTGTCGGCACAGCCGACAATCGGCACTTTTCACGCTATCGGCCTGCGCATCCTCCGCAAAGAAATCCCGCTGTTGGGCTATGGCCCGAATTTTAATATTTGCGACACTGATGACCAGCTCACGCTCATGAAGCGGATCATGGCCGACCTTGAAATAGACCCAAAGCGCTACAACCCGCGGGCAATCCTGAACAAAATTTCTAAATTAAAGACTGACCTGATCGCGCCAGAATCTTTCTCGCCCCAGACTTTAACCGAAAAAATAGTGGCCCGTCTTTACGGCCGCTACCAGAATGATCTTCGGGCCATGAACGCCGTGGATTTTGACGATTTGATAGTTTTGACGGTCAGGATCTTCAAAGACAACCCCGAGATTCTGGAAAAATACCAGGCCCGGTGGAAATATATTTTGGTTGACGAGTATCAGGATACCAGCCACGATCAGTATCAGCTCGTCAAACTTCTGGCCTCAAAACACGAGAATATTTTTGCGATTGGCGATGACGCCCAATCAATATACGCCTTCCGCGAAGCTGACATCAGGAATATCCTCAACTTCCAAAAAGATTACCCCGAGGCGAAAGTTATAATGTTAGAGCAAAACTACAGATCCACCCAGACGATACTGACCGCGGCCCAGAACATTATTTCCAACAATAAAAACCAATTCCCGAAAACCTTGTGGACCGAAAACACGGCCGGGGAAAAAATATTAGTCCAAGAAACTCTAAACGAGAAGACCGAGGCCAATTACATCGTCTCCCAGATAGTCAAATTCATGCGCGGCGGTTACGGTTTGCACGATTTTACGATTCTGTACCGCACTCACGCCCAATCTCGAGCGCTCGAAGAAGCTCTGATCAGCCACAGTCTGCCTTACCAGATTGTCGGCGGTCTGAAATTCTACGACCGCCGGGAAATCAAGGACATCCTGGCCTACCTGAAACTGGCCCATAACCCCGGCGATGTTCTGAGCCTGGAACGAATCTATAACGTCCCAGCCCGCGGGATCGGCGAGACGACACTCCAGAAAATTATTTCTTTCGGCGAAAAGGATCTTTTGAAAAATCTGGCCGCGGCCGCGGCGGACGAGAGCGGTTCAAAAAGGGGGGAATCCTTGAAGGCATTCCACAAACTTCTTTCCGGAATAAAGAAGTTCGCCGAGGGGCATCCGCTCACGAAGACCATCGAGCATATCGTGGAAGCCGTCGGCTATGAAGCCTACCTTCGCAGCCAGGCCGCGGCCAAAGGCGCGAAGCTGGAAAACGTGGAGGAGCGGATGGAAAACATCAATGAACTCCTTACCGTCGCCCGCGGCTTTGATGGCCTCGATCCGGAGGCGGGCCGAAGCCGATTTCTCGAAGAAGTCGCCCTGATCCAGAATTCCGACACGGCTAAAGACAACGCCATTAAAGTCACCCTTATGACCATTCACTCCTCAAAGGGCCTGGAATTTCCGATTGTGTTCATGGTCGGCATGGAAGAAGGCCTCTTTCCGCACGCCCGAACAATGTACGCACCTCACGAAATGGAAGAGGAGCGGCGTTTGTGCTACGTCGGGATAACCCGGGCCAAAGAGCGGCTCATCCTCACTCACGCCAAATTCCGCAATATCTTCGGCACGACCGAGGTTAACCTGCCTTCCAGATTCCTCTCGGAGATACCCGAGGCGTTGCTTGAGCGGAATATGTCCGATCCCGAAAACGAATACGAAATTATCGAGTACCGATGAACGTCCTGCCCAAAAAATCTTTAGGTCAGAATTTCCTGGTCAACCAAGGGGTGGTCGGCAAAATCATTTCAGCCTCGGAATTGACCAGCCAAGACACTGTTTTGGAAGTTGGCCCCGGAACTGGGAATTTAACGCGAGCCCTGATCGCCAGCGGCGCGCGAATTGTCGCCGTCGAAAAGGACCGGCGCCTGTTCGAGGACTTAAGCGCCGAATTCAGCGCGGTTCAAATTGAAATTATCCAGGGAGATATTTTAAAAATTAAGCCGACGGACTTGGGGTTGCCCGACGGCTACAAAATTGTCGCTAACCTGCCCTACAATATCACCTCCCATTTCTTAAAAAAGATTTTTGAGGAAACGCCGAAGCCAAGCCTAGCCGTGCTCATGGTTCAAAAAGAGGTTGCCCGGCGCATAGTTTCAAGTCCGTCGGAGATGAGTCTTCTGGCGCTCTCAGTCCAATACTTCGCTTATCCCAAAATTGTCTTCCAGGTCAGCCGCGGCAGTTTCCGGCCCGAACCCGATGTGGACTCGGCGGTCATCAAGCTCTCAACCAAAAAAATCCTTCCTTTAAGCGAAGAGGATCGAGTGAAGTTTTTCCGGCTCGCCCGGACGGCCTTCGGCGGCAAAAGGAAACAGCTCATCAATACGTTGGGCAATATCTACAAAAACAAAACCAAAAACGAACTTTCGGGTATCCTCTCAAAGGCGGGAGTGGCACCCAAGGCGCGGCCGGAAACTTTGAGCCTCGATGATTGGCTTAATCTGACCAAGGCCATGCCCTGAAGATTAGGGGAAGCTCGGCAGACCGACGCCTAATTTCTTGACGATCGGTAGGGGGCAAAAGAAGTTGGGATTAAACAGATCGGCTAAGCCGACGACTTTTTGACTGCCCGGGGAATTAGGCGGGACCGGCAGGGGCGGGTTAAATTTATAGGTCTGGCCATTGTAAATAGCCACCATCGGCGAAGGCGGTCCAACCACAATCACCAGGCCGCAGAAGGGTATGAAGCCAAAAAAGTTAATCGGCCCGCCGAAAGCCTTCGTGATGTTCGGCCCAGCCGCAAAGACGCTGCCGGAAAGAAATATCGCCGTCAGGATGATAAACAATTGGATTTTTCTGACCATAGAGAAATTATATTGGTTTTATTGACAGAAAGCACACCGGCTATCAACATCTTAATAACAGCCGCGTGATATAATTTATCCAGGCAAAGACTTTATTTTTGCGTTGTTTTAAGGCCTTCTCGGCATAAAGCTGTGAGGGCCAAAGCGCGATGCCGACAAAAATCAAGGTAGTTTTAATTCTAGTGGCCGTTGTCGCCGTATTTTCGGTTTATGAACTCGCGAAATACGTCCACATTACGGCCAACAAAGACCAAACCTTCATCCAAGGCACGGCTTTGCCCAGCCCGGATAACGATCCCGACCGCGACGGGCTGGATAACCAGCAGGAAATTATCTGGGGAGCCGACCCTTTTAATCCCGATACCGACGGCGACGGCTACAAAGACGGCGAGGAGGTCAAGTCCGGCCACAATCCGCTCGTGCCGGGGCCCGATGATTTAATCAGCGCCGACAATCTCACCCTTGAACTTTCCAATCTGGCCGTGGCCGGCTTGGCTGAAGGCTCCCTCCAAGCCGACAGCCCGAATTACGAAAAAGCTCTGGCCGACATCACCTCCGCCATCGGAGACTCCGTTAAATACTCCTTCAACAAAGAGATCTCCGATTCGGAAATAACCGTTGTTGATTCAAACGACCAGACAATCAGCGAATATTTTTCAACCATTGCTCCCTATACCCAAACTTTTGGCCGGCTCATTAACGACCAGCTGATTAATATCCCGGAGCACATGAACGCGATCGGCAAAAACGGCTTCGGGGACCCCAAACTCAAATCATATTTTTCCAATCAAGCGGCCCAGTACCAGGAAATTGTCCAGAAAGGGGCAAGAATTAAAGTGCCTAAAAGTTTGAGTGGCGCCAATCTGGAATTTCTGTCGCTGGCTCTTCAGATGCACGATGTCTCCGAAGCCATCGCCCGAGGCGAGGACGATCCTCTCAAGGCCGCCTTTGCCTTGAACGCCTTCGGCGATATTTACGACCAGTACCTGGAACTTTTTGAAAAATATGAAACCGCCCTTATAGCCGAGTCCTTCGATCCGGCAAAAGTAAGCCTCCCAAATCAATGAGTTTCCGAAGACCAATCTCGATTCTCTTAATTGCAATTCTGGTCTTGAACCTGGTCTCTTTAGCCTTGGTTCCCCGGCCGGCCCAAGCGGCAGTTAAGTCAACGGTCGCCAGTTTCGGCGGCTGTTTCGCGGCTGGAGTCCTGACTCAAAAAATCAGTGATGCGATCGAAAACCTTAACCGGAAAATTAAAAATATGACCGAGGGGATCCTGAAAAAATTTCTGGTCGGAGCAGTTCCGGTATCTGACAGCGCGACGGCCGATCTCTACGCCGCCTGGACCGACAAAGAAACGCGAAAAGTCATTATCACCCGCTGTGCGGCTTGGGCGATCATGACCAACATGACCAACAACATCAACAAAGTAGTGCGCACCGCCGGCCGCGACGGCGGCGCGACATTCGTTAAGAACTGGGTCAATTTCCAGACCGCGGCCCAGTACCGAGGCGAGAACATTTTTCGGGCGGAATTAAGCACCGCCCGGCTCTGCGACTATCTTTCGAGCGACGTCAAGAAAGCCTTCGGCGTTGACCCCAAGAAAAAAACTTCTCTGGGCGGCCAGAATACCCGAACCGGCTCTCTCCAGCCCTTTAGTCTGGCCGTGAACTGCACCCTGCCGGCCGGATTTTCACTCGAGAAATACCAGCGGGACTTCACCGGCAACGGCGGCTGGGAAGCTTACTCAAGACTGCTCGAACCCCAAAACAACCGCTGGGGCCTGGCCGCTCTGTCACAGGAAGAAATCATCAAACAGCGGGCTCTATCCGTAAGCGCGGACGTTAATCAGGTTTTGACCAACAGCGGTTTGACCGGCGTCAGCGGCTCCGGCAAGGCCGACAGCTGTAAAATTATGAGCCCAGCCGGGCAGTGCCTGGTTTTCAAAGACATCAAAACAACGGGTAACTACCTGGCCCAAAACCTTGGCGCCAGCATCGGCGCTCAGTTTGCGTGGCTAACCAGCGCCCAGACCCTCAATACAATCATCGCCGACGCGACAGAGGTGATGCTCAATCGGCTATTGGATTTTGCCAGTTCCGATGAGGGCAATTACCATGCGGCTGACGATTCCGGGGGAACGGTTGAAGATACTTCAGGCCCCGGTAGCCCCGGCGATTCCGAATCGGCCAGTTGTTTTAACGCCTGCGTCGCCGGCTGCGGCGGAACGAACATCCAGTCCTGCATAACAAGCTGTACAAACACCTGCGGCTCCGGCGGCGGCAGTGGCGGAGACGATCGAACGGAGGACGGCGGAAGTGATTCCGGGCCGGTGCGCCAGTCTAACTAGAAATGAGACTACTATTTAAACGAAAATATCTGATTATCGTCATTCTGGCGGCCATTCTTTTGGCCGTGCCTTCAGGGGCTGTCAGGGCCGAAGGCTGGTTCAGTATCGGCTCGATCGGTCTGACTGCGATAACCTCTTTTGCGGAATTCGCGCTTCAGACGATCTTCGGCATTGTTGGAAATTTGATCGGCATTCTGGCCAGAATGCTGGATGTCTCAACCAAAGTCAGGGCCGGCGGCGATGTTCCAATTGTGGCCGCAAGCTGGAAAATTCTGCGCGACTTTTCCAACATGCTGTTCATTATTCTCTTAATCTACATGTCTTTTGCCACGATCTTCGATCAGGGCAACTACAAATTCAGTAGCATGATCGGCCGGTTTTTGATCGTGGCGATCCTGATAAACTTCAGTCTGGCCATCGGCAATATCGTAATAGACGCCACTCAAGTTTTGGCCAATATTTTCCTGGGAGCAATCGGCAATCTGGGGGATCGGCTCGGCCAGTACCTGACCCTGACCGCTCTCATGCCGAGTAAGGTTAACGCCGGAGATCTGCTGTTTGCTTCATTGGCTTCGATGACTTTTGCCGTCGTCATGCAGATGATTTTCTTATTCAGTCTTCTGGTTGCCAACGCGTTCGCGATAATCAGGATTCCTTTCATCTGGTTTCTGCTGATTGTTTCGCCGCTGGCCTGGATGTCCCACATCCTGCCCAACTCAAACACGTGGTGGAAAAAATGGTGGAGCAGTTTCGTCGGTTGGAATTTGTTCCTGCCGGTATATTTATTTTTCATGTATCTTGGGCTGCTTTTTCTAAGCAAACGGGACGAGGTCCTGTTCAGCGTGGTCCAGGTCAATCCTTCGGGCAGCAGCAGCCCCTTAAATACGCCTCTTCTTTGGGGCGCGACTAACACCGTCACTTTCAACCTGATATTCTTTTATATCCTGACGGCGGTGATCATGGTCGGCGGCACCTGGGCCGCTAAGTCCGTAACCTCAATGATGTCCGGCGGCAAGGCCTTCGAGAGAGGCCTGGGTTTGGCCAAGAGCCTGATAAAACGCACGCCGTTGCCCTATGTAGGTTCCCTGGAAGCCAACCAGTATGCCGCCCAGCAAAGATTGGGTCAATTCCAGCAAAAGGGCTTCCAGAATAAATATCTCAACAAGCTATACGGCGGCAAGGAGGGCCTCGAAAGAGCTAAGTCGGAAGCGGCCGCGCGCTGGAGAGTCGGCGGAGCTGCCGGAGTCCAGAAGGACTTTGTCGCCCAGGTTAAGAAAGTCTCTGATGACATCGAGGAGAAGTACGATACCGGCCAGCTTTCAATTAAACAGTTGACAGACAAAGTTGCGGCCACAAAAGCCCACACCGCCGAAGGCTACGCCTACAGGAAACTGGCCATCAAAAAAGGCGCCCTCTCCGACGCGGATTTCAGATCCTCTTTGGGCGCGCTTAAAAACAACCCCTACGCCGTTCAGGACTTAACAAAAACCGCGAAAGACGCCAAATTCTCCGGCATGGACAACGTCAGAAGTGTCGCTCTTGATGCCAGTCTTAACACTCCGGGGCTCGTCGCCGCTAAGCGTGAGATGTTGATGCATATCTCCGAGGACTCAAAGCAAGCCGGTAAATTTAACGCCGCGGACTTAACGGCCGCCTTTACCGTCCTTGGAGGCGAAAAGTCTCCGGAATCAAAGAAGTTCGTAAAGAATCTTTCCAAGTTCAGACCGGACATAACTATTCCGTATCAATTCAATTATGACACCCTCAATCCGACAGGCACTCCGATTAAGACTATATCGCAGAGGTGGGACGGCGCTTTAAATACTGACGTCAAAGATGTCGTCTCCATGCCGATGGCCGTGTGGAATGAACCGGAATTCCGGCGCGCGATGCTAAGGAAAATCGGCCCATTTAACGATCCGGTCAGTGGCCCCCGATCAAGGGCCCAAACCAAACTTAGAGACAGGTATGTTACGCTCTTGATGACAGCCCCTGACGGGCAGGACAAGTGGGCTCTGCTGCCGACACCCTAATTAAACAAGCATGGAAAACAAAAACTACTTTACTCCTTACGCTCTCAAACTGTTGACCTTAAAAGAGGTCGGGCGGGTTAAAATCTATATGGAATATGTGGTCAAACTGCCCGATACCGTCAAATCAATTCTAACCGCTTCGGAAACTGCTGATTATCTGGAAGACACGCTCGGCCCGGCCTATCAGCTTTCAGAAAATCAAATCGTCGCCCTGACGGCAATCATTCACGACATCCTCTGCGGTCAAGTTTCCGGCAATTTGGAAGAGACGGTCGCCCAGAAACTGACCGTTGACGGAACCACCGCCAACAGACTGCTCAACCAACTGGCCAAAGAGCTTCTTGCCCCGGCCATCGAGGACATTAAGAAAGTCCGGCAGGAAAAATTCCCGGATCGAATCAGGGAAAGTGAGCCGGCCCAAAGTCCGGGGAGTTCGCCGCCGATACCTGTCAACCAAAACAATATCGTTAACCTAAGAGACAAATGAAATTCCAATTACCGCAGTTTATAGAGACAGAGATTAAGATTGTCGGCCCGTTCACTCTCCGCCAATTTCTTTGGGTCGCGGCCGGAGCGGTTTTCCTGTTTCTCGATTTCAGCGCGTTATCGGGATTCATCGCCATCGTCATCGCCATCCCAATCATCGCTATCTTCGGGGCTTTGGCTTTCGTGAAAGTGGACGACCTGCCGCTTATCAGTTATCTCGCGAATATGCTCTCCTTTATTTTCGGCCCCAAGAAATATTTCTACAAAAATGACCAACAACCGACGACCTACCTGCCTACCGGACAGGCAGGCGACCGACAACAAATACAGTTAAAGAAATAATAAGGTATAATTGGTAAGTCAATTTTATGGCCACTCAATCCACAAAAGATTTAGTCGTAATCGCGGACATCAAAGATAATATTGTCCTCCTTAAGAACGGCTCGCTCCGGGCGGTGGTTGAAGTCTCCGCCGTCAATTTTGAGTTGAGGTCGGAGGAAGAGCAGATCGCCATTCTGCAAAACTTCCAAAGCTTCCTCAATTCGATTGATTTTCCACTTCAGATGATCGTCAGCTCGCGCCAGCTGAACATGGATGAGTATCTGCGGATGGTCGAAGGCGTGGCTGAAACTTCGACCAGCGAGCTTTTGAAAATCCAGGCCGCCGAGTACGGCAAATTCGTTAAGGAATTGCTCGAGCTTTCAAACATCATGACCAAGCATTTCTACGTAGTTCTGCCGTTCTATGTCTATGAGGCCCCGACTAAAACCGGAATCCTGGACAGCTTTAAAAGTCTGTTTGCCGGTTCGCAGATTGTCCGCCAAATAAGACCTGAACAGCTTGAAACTTACCGGGCCCAGCTGATGCAGAGAGTTGAACTGATTCTAGATGGCCTGGTCGGCGTCGGCCTCAAAGCCAATCTCCTGGGTGAACAGGAGCTCATCAACTTATACTACAGCCTTTACAACCCCGGCGAAGGCATGAAAGTCGCCCCGCCGGACCAGCTTCAAATCTGATGGCTTCAGGATTTACAACCTTAGCCCTTTTGCCCCAGACCCTTGAAACCAGTCCCGTCGGTTTCCTCATGGTAATTAATTGCGAGCAATTAATTACCATGAGCCTCCTTCCGCTACTGGGTCCAAAGGGCTAAGGTTGTAAATCCTAATTTGCGAATAAGTTATGGTTGATGAAATCCAACAATTAAAGACCATGCAACCCCTGCCGGAAAGCATTGCCCCGGCCGCAATGTCGGTTTCTCCGAATTATATTCAGATCGGGCCCAAATTTGTCCGGACGATTTTTCTAGCCACTTACCCGCGGTATCTGAACACGAGCTGGTTCTCGCCGGTGGTCAATCTGGATCGGGCCCTGGATATCTCAATTTTCGTCCATCCCAAAAGCACGGCCGAGATGCTTAAACAGCTTCGGGACCAGCTGGCCCGGCTTCAGGCTCAAGCCATGGAAGAAGCCGCCAAGGGCAAAGTCAGAGATCCAGTTCTGGAGACGGCTATGGCCGATATTGAATCGCTTCGGGACCAGCTTCAGCAGGGCACCGATAAATTTTTTGAGCTCGGAGTCTATATCACCATATACGAAGACAGCGTCAAGGAGTTGGACGAAACCGAAAACAAAATCCGGGGCTTACTGGAATACCAGCTTGTTTTCGCCAAGCCGGCGACCTTTAGAATGCTCGATGCCTTCAATTCTACTCTGCCGACCGATGACGACCGCCTCGACGTCCACACTTCGCTTAACACAGAGCCCTTGTCCTCGCTTTTCCCGTTCATATCTTTCGACCTAACCTCTAATTCCGGCATTCTCTACGGCATCAACACCCACAACAACTCACTGGTCTTGTTTGACAGGTTCAAACTGGAAAATTACAACTCCGTAGTTTTCGGTAAATCTGGCGGCGGGAAATCCTATACCATCAAGCTGGAAATCCTGCGCAGTCTAGTCTTTGGCACTCAAGTCTTGATCCTCGATCCGGAGGATGAGTATAAATATCTGGCCGACACCGTCGGCGGTTCGGCCGTAAAAATATCCATAAACTCGGACCATCATGTCAATCCTTTTGATCTGCCCGCGCCGAAGGAGGGAGAGTCGTCGGCCGATGTTTTCAGGTCTCACATCCTTGATCTGGCCGGATTGATGAAGCTGATTCTGGGGGCGCTCACCCCCGAAGAATCGGCGATCCTGGACGAAGCCCTGATTCAGACCTACGCCATCAAAGACATCGTGCCCGAATCGGACTATACCCAGCTTCCACCGCCGGTTTTAGGCGACCTTCAGAGTATTCTTGAAGGCCTGACAGGCGCGGAATCAATGGCCACGCGGCTTAAAAAATACACCGAGGGCACCTTTGCCGGCTTCCTGAATCATCCGACCAATGTTCCGCTCGATAACCAAATGGTGGTATTCGGCATCCGGGACATGGAAGAAGAACTGCGCCCGATCGCGATGTATTTGATTCTCAATTTCGTCTGGGTCAAAGTTCGGCGGGATATCAAGAAAAGGATTATTCTGGTTGATGAAGCCTGGGTCCTCATGAAGTACGATGTCGGAGCGGATTTCTTGTCCAATATCGCCAAGCGCTGCCGCAAGTACTACACCGGCTTGACTACGATTTCTCAAGACATCCCGGACTTTTTGGCCAGCCCGCAAGGTAAAACCATTCTCACCAACTCATCCATTCAAATCCTGATGAAGCAGTCGCCGGCGGCGATTAACGTCGTTCAGCAGACTTTCAACCTTACAGATTCGGAAAAATTCTATCTCCTCGAAGCCCGCGTCGGTTTCGGCCTTTTCTTCCTGGGCCAAAACCATGTCGGCATCCGGGTCGTCGCCTCCTATGCCGAAGACCAAATCATCACTTCCGACCCGCGCCAAATTCTTGAAATCGAAAAGGCTAAAGAAGAATGGGCTAAAATCCAAACCAGCCAAACACCATGACCGATGAAGATGTCATCAAGCTCAATTTAAGCCGGGAGCGCCGGGATTACGAGGAGAAGATGCTGAAAGAGCAGACGGAAAGGGAATTCGAAGAAACAAAGCCCAAGAAAATGCCGACGGTGATTCTGTTTTCCGCCCTCTTTCTGTCCATGATTCAAATCGGCATCGAGGGCCTGACTCTCGGCACCCTTGGCTGGATAATCAGCGCGCCGATTAACGGCGGCCTGTATCTGGTCCTGAGGCCATATAGTAAATATCTGAAGACGTTCAAGTGGTTGCCGGGCGCCTCGATGGTTATCAGCTCTCTGCCGCTCATCGGCTTGATTCCGGCTGACATTTTGGCTATCTTTTTTGTCTATTTTATGTCCCGAAGCGCTCTGGCCAGCCATCTGGCCCAAGCGGCTGAAAAGACGCACCTGGGGACCAATAAGCTCACGGCCCAGCCATGAATCAAAAACTCCTAATACTGCTTATCGTCGTCACCGCCTTCGCGTCATTTCTGGCCGGTTATCTTTTGACTTCAAAAGACGCCGGCCGTTCGGCGCTCGAAGAACAGCGGGGGCTTCTGATTGACCGCTTCGACGGCATCGCCGGAGGAGCGACTCCGACACCTTTGCCGGCCGGTTTGCTTAAAGCCGCGGACGAAAGCGCCTTGGGCTTAACCAGCGCACTCGGCGAGAACGCAGTGCTTTTTTACCACGCCGACAGCGGCTACGTTTCCAAGCTGGATTTGGAAACCCGCGCCGGCACTTTAATTTCAAAAACCTCCTTACCAGGATTGACAGATATCCTCTGGTCGCCCGATAAAAACCGGGTCATCACGGTCACACAGAAGAGAACCGGTCCGGCTTACACATTCTTCGATTACCATACCCGAGAATTCGGAGACCTCGGCAGGAATATCGGCTCGGAAGACAGCGGCAGCGAAATCCAGATTTCTGATTTTAACGGCCGCAACAGTCGAACCCTCCTCAAAACCAGGCTCGAGAACGTCAGACTCTTCTGGCCCAGGGAGAATATGCTCGCTTTCACGGCTTCAGACTACGACCAAACTAGTCAAAGTTTTTACGCCTTAAGTCCCGAGGGTGAACTTATGGAATTGGCCTCGGGTGCGGAGAATTTGAGCGCCCAGTGGTCCCATGATGGATCAAGGGTTATTTTCTCCCAACGGGAAGGGGATCGGTATGTTTTAGGCCTATACGATACAGCCGCAAAGAAAACCCTGGTCCTGCCTCTTGGGGCGCGGGCCTCTGACTGCGCCTGGTCGTTAGACGGAACCAAAATCTATTGCTCGATTCAGACAAGCGGAGAAACTTCGATTGTTCTGATATCGCTTCTCGACAATCAGACGACGGTTTTATTCTCCGGCCTAGCAATCGTCCCTGAAGACATATTCTTGTCCCATCTTGAAAATTTTCTAGTTATGACCAACTTTGCAGACAAAAGCATCTGGGCCGTCAAGCTTGCTCCGTAGTTGCTATTTTCCTCGCAGTCTCTCCCTGCCTGCCGGCCCACCTACCGGAGGGCAGGCAGGCGCCTGTGCTCGCTAGAATATAATAGACATTTACTTGCTTGCGGGGTGAAGAAAATTCATTAGTCTGGTCTCGTCATGTTTTTATAAAGAAGTGGCCCGACCGTGCACGGAAGAGCCACATCTGGAGGCGTGTGGGGCGAGCCCGCTATTGCGCGACTTGGCCCCGGTGTCAGAGCTCCAGATCTCTGATATTTTTATCGTATCACACTCCGCTCTTTTTTTAAAATAAAAACGAAAGGCCCCGAACACTGTGGTCGGGGGCAGGGAGACCATGAGGAATCAGTAGCGACGACCGCAACCCCGACCCCCAGCGAGAACTCTCGCAGGCCCCGAGGCTAGGCGGAGGTCGATGGTGGCGGAGACCGGAGCCGAGGTGCTTGGCGAGGGGCCGAGAGTGTAGATAAAAACCTGCCGCTGGAGCAGGTTTATTATCGGTCGAGTCGGGGGTTGGGGGGGAGGGAGAAGCTTAGTTCAAAGACCGGTAGGGTTTAACGACGATGCGGCGTTGGGGTTCTTGTCCGATGCTTTCTGTGGTCACATCCGCGACGGAAGCCAGCTCCATGTGCACGATGCGCCGCTCATACGAGGACATCGGGACTAAAGCTTCAGCACGCTGGGTATTGCGCACTCTTTGGACGGCTTCGCGGGCTAAATCAGCAATGTGGGAAGCTTTGGATTTTCTGTAATCGTTGACATCAATAAAAATAGGTCCGTCATGACCGGGGGTTCCTTTCGAGAAAATTGACCGGACGATATGTTCCAGGGCCTGAAGATTCTGGCCATTTTTGCCGATCAGGAAGCGGGCATCTTCGGCCGCGGAAATAGAAACCACGACCGTGTCTTTATCTCCGGCCTTCTCTTCCTTGACCGCAACCTCGCAGGCCACATTCATGGGCGCGATTAATCTCTGGACCACCGCCCCAAGCTTGTTTTTTTGCTCATCGGTAATCATGTGTTTCTGCTTAAAATTCACTGGTTTCGCTTAAGATACATCTGCTCCCCAACCGAAAACACGGTCGTGGTTATCCAGTATAGTACCAGACCAGCCGGTAAACTCCAACCCAGGACGATAATCATTATCGGAAGGAAGTACAGCATCTGAGCATTAATGGCCGCGACTTGCGGACTTGCGCCCGCGCCGCTGGCTTTCATGTAAGACATGCTTTGCTTGGCCTGGAAATATTGCAGCACGCCGGCCAGCACCGCAAGAAGAGGATTCTTGCCGGCAATGTTCAAAAATCCCAAAAACAAAGTGTTGAGACTCTCGGGACTCGGCACAAATGAGTAAAGCATCGAGAGGCTCTCGGGCTTCAAGCCGGCGATGAAAGCCTGGTAAAGAGCGATCAGAATCGGAAGTTGAATTAGAATCGGCACACAGCCCGCAACCGGGTTAATGTTGTTGTCTTTGTAGAGCTGCATCATCGCCGCGCCTTGAGCGGTCCGGTCGTTTTTATATTTATCTTTGATGGCTTGGATCTTCGGCCCGATGGCGTTCAAGGCTTTCTGCGATCTTTGGGCCTTCATGGATAAGGGCAGGAAAATCAAACGGATGACCACCGTCAAGGCAATAATCGCCAGACCCAAATCACGGTTGGGCATGAAACTCGACAGAAAAATGAGCGCGTTAAACAGTGGCGCGTAGAGAATAATTTTAAAAATGTTAGACATTATGGGAAATCAATACCACCCTTTGAAAGGGGGTTGCAGCGCAGGGTCCTGAAAAGAGACCGGGTCAAGCCTCGCCAAAAGCCGTACTTTTCAATGGCTAGGCCCGCATAATCCGAACAACTCGGGTAGTACCTGCACGGCGTATAGACCAAGCCCGGAACCTGAAATAGCCGCAGGTTGTTCATAATCCGGCGATAGGCGGTTAGTAAAAATTTTACGATTCTCATATTATTTTGGCCTTGCGAAGAACGGCTAAAAAATCTCGCTTCAACAAATCGCTCTCCATGGAGATTCCTTTCGTGGCCACTACCACGGTATCGCATGCCGGCATCTTGGGCAATAGTTCAGGCCAAATTGCCTCGGCCAAAATTCGGCGGATGCGATTCCGGCCGACCGCGGAGGGAGCGACTTTTAACGGAACCACAAAACCGAAGCGGGGTCTGGCCTTGCCGTTTTGGAGATACTTTAAAAACAAAAAAGAACCGCTGACGGTCTTGCCTTTTTTGAACACGGCGTCGAAATCTTTTTTGTCTTTAAGGCGATTTGGGATTGGGAGAGCCAAAAATCGAATTATAACTTATCACTTATAACTCATAACTAGCCCGCGGTTATTAGTTATGGGTTATTAGTTATGGGTTATTAGTTAAACCGTGAGGCGCTTGCGGCCTTTCCGGCGCCGGCGAGCCAAAACCGCGCGGCCGTCTTTGGTGTGCATCCGCGATAGGAAACCGTGCTTTCTTTTCCGTTTCGCTTTTTTGGGCTTGTAGGTAAGGGCGAGGGACATAGATTGACGATAAGTGGGATGAATATAACAGAAAACGACGTGGCATTCAACCCCGCGCCCAAAAACCTGTTTGCTTTTTATTTTTTAGGACCTCCGCGGTTATGTCTAATTTTTTGAAACAAGTTTGACAGGTTATCAATATCCCGCGTCTCGCTCGCAGGTTTTTATGTGCGGGGTCAATATTTACCGCGACACTCATTAAGTATATATTTCAAAAATTGTTGGTTTAAAAATATTAGAACACATTACTTGGCAGGTGAGAGGGTTTACTATTTTTTTCAGATTGATATCTTTCCCGAGGCCTCTTCTTAAGTTGTCAGACTTATAAACAGAATGTCCACCGTCTGAAGCGTGTTCATGATTTTTTGTTCAGTATAATGATCTGGTAAATATTTTTCTCAATCCATGACAAACGAAGAACTATGGAAGGCGGTTCTTGGGGAGATGGAGCTCTCACTGACCAGATCTAATTTTACGACCTGGTTCAAAAACACAACAATTGTCGCGCGCGACCACGGTTCAATCATTGTTAGTGTCCCTAACGGCTTCATCAAGGAATGGCTTGAAAACAAATTTAATAAGAAAATTCTCCAGTCAATTCGGACCTTGAACCCCGAAATTAGGGAGGTCAGGTATTCCATAGGCAAGCCAAAAATCGAACTCGTGCGGCAGGATATCTCACGGGTAATACTGGAAAAAGAACTTGACGAGAAGGCCGAGACGCCGATCGACACCGACATTGATAGGGTTACCAACCTGAACCGCCGCTACTCCTTTGAATCTTTTGTTGTCGGTTCCAATAATGAAATGGCTAATTCGGCCTGTCTGGCCGTCGTCAAAAATCTGGGCAGAGTCTACAACCCCTTATTCCTGTACGGCGGCGTGGGTCTGGGAAAAACCCACCTTTTGCAGGCGGTTGGAAACAAGGTCAGCGAAAACAAAGACCGCAAGGTCTTATACATTCCCGCCGAACGCTTTACCGCCCAGATTGTAGACTTGACCTTTTGATTTTAGACGATGTCCAGTTCATCGCCGGCAAAGTAAAGGCCCAGGAAATAGTTTTTTCCACTTTTAACGAACTTTACGGCAAAAATCGGCAGATAGTTTTATCTTCGGACAGGCCCCCGGCCGCTATCCCTACCCTGGAGGAAAGACTCCGCTCCCGTTTTGAAGGCGGAATGATAGCCGATGTCGGCATTCCCGATTTAGAAACGCGGTTGGCTATCTTAAAACAAAAGTTGGCTGGTAAAGGCGTGGATCTTAGTGAGGAAATTCTAACCTACATCGGCACGCACATGCAGAAGAATGTCCGCGAACTCGAGGGGGCCCTGAACCGGGTCATCGCTTTCGGCCAGGTTTACAACCGTCTCCCAGATCTAAAAGATGTCAAAAATATCCTTAACACCTATTTAAGCACTCCTTACCGAAAAACCTCTTCGCAAGCGATCCTAAAAGCTGTGGCTGATTTTTACAACATCAGCTCCGCCGACCTTGTTAAGCGGAGCCGCAAAAAAGAAGTGGTCCGTCCTCGTCAGGTGGCAATGTTCCTGTTGCGCGACGAGACAAAGTTATCTTTCCCGGAAATCGGCCAGAAGCTCGGGGGGAGAGACCATTCGACAGTTATTCACGCCTGCGAGAAAATCCGATCCGAGTCCTCGATTGACGAACCCCTGAAACAAGAGTTAATTCTAATCAAAGAACGTGTCTATAACTCCTTTGATAAGTAGCTGCTAAGTTGTCGGTAAAAATAAACAAGTGATGAAATCTAAAAGTTCTCAACATTTTTCTAAGACTTTTATCCCAAACTTATTCACATTAAAATCATTTAACCGGGGTGTGGTTTCCAAACCTTTCTTCACTAATTATTCATAATTATTCACATACCCACAGCCCTTAATAGTAAGAGTAATATTTAAAAACAATTATTATGAAACTTTTAATCAACCATCGAAATCTGAAACGAGTGATCGGTCTCACAGAAAAAGTTGTGTCTCGAAACACCTCCCTGCCGATATTAAACAATATTCTCTTGAGAACCGAGAACGGCCGGCTTAAAATTTCAGCCACGAATTTGGAATTGGGAATTAACGCTCTGGTCGGTGTTAAAATCGAAGAGGTTGGGGAGGTGGCTGTTCCGGCCCGGATTCTCTCGGACTTCGTGAACGCGATCAAGGATGAAAAAGTCTCACTGGCGACCAAGAGTAATATTCTTCACATCAACACCGAGCACTACAAGACAAAGATTTTAGGTTTTGACCCTAAAGATTTTCCAATTATTCCTAAAATTGAATCAGAGCCGGTCGCCAGTATCCCCGCCGGGACATTGAAAAATGGGCTCTCCAAGGTCCTTGATTCGATGGCTGTCTCTGAAACCCGGCCGGAGTTGGCGGGTGTTTTTGTACAGATTCATGAAAATCGAGTGGTCTTGGTTTCGACGGATATTTTCAGGCTGACCGAGATGACCCTAAACGTTAAAACCGGAAACGAAACCTCTTTTATTTTACCGCGCAACACCGTTGCGGAATTAGTTCGTTTGTGTGGCGAGGTTGATGGAGATATCCAGATTAAATATGTCGAAAACCAAGTTGCTTTTCTGGCTGAGGACCTGGAGCTTGTCTCTCGCGTCGTTGACGGCACATATCCGCCGTATAAAAACGTGATCCCAGAGAAATTTATATCCAAAGCTTTAGCCAAAAAAGATGAGCTTGAAAACGCGATCCACCTGGCAGGTTTATTCAGCTCTCAAATTTCAGACATTAAGATTTCCTGCCTTGACGACAAATTAAACATTAGTGCCCAAAACAGCGACAAAGGTGAAATCCAAACCGAGGTTCCGGTAGTTCTCAAAAATGAACCCTTTGAGTTGTCTTTAAATTATCGCTACATGTTGGATGGACTGAAGAATATGCCCGACAATGAAGTTGTCTTGGAATTCACGGGCCCCGGCAGTCCCTTTGTGATCCGGCCCAGTAGTGATAAGTCCTTGGTCTATTTAATCATGCCCCTCAGAAACTAACCCCTAGTTCCTAGATCCTAATTCCTAACATGTTCCGAAGCATCCAAACCAGGATTATTAAAAGAGCCCAAGGCCTCAAAAGCACTGCTTTGGCTCAAAAAAATCTGGACAGCGTCATCCGTTCTTTTTTGGCCGAGGAATTCGGTGAAGTGGGCCAGAGACTGCCTTTCACCGTCAAGCTGGAAAACAAAAAACTCTATGTTGCTACACAGAGCAAAGCTGCCGCCAACGAGCTGGTTTTAAGAAGCGCCAAACTGGCTCGGAAAATGGCCGACAACAACTTTACCATCGAAGCGATCTCAGTTACCTGATCAAGGGGTCGGAGAGGGGGATGGTTCCGGACTCGGACTCTGCTCGGCGGACCCATAAATCTTAGAAACCGGCCACTCCCAGTTAGAAAATAGCGGATCCCGGCCCGGATTCTCCGGAAAAGGACCGCTTGGGTCATTGCGATCAACATATTTTAATATCTCGTGTATCTCCTGCGTTCCGTCAGGCGCGGTGTAGACGTAGTTTCCGTTGAGCATGATTTTCGGGGAATTGACAGGGTTTGGTTCCGGGAAGTTGTCTCTGGGCAAAGTGGCCAGGGCCTTGACCATAAAGTCATTCCACATTGGACCCGAAGCGCTGATACCTGCTCCGGCCGCGGTCATGGGATCGTTATTGTTGTTTCCTGACCAGACGACAGTAGCCAGAGAGGGACTGTAGCCGACGACCCAGCCGTCGCGGTTGTCTTGGGTGGTTCCGGTTTTGGCGGCTACGTCATAACCGGGAAGGTATAAAGAGTTATTGTAGCCGAAGACCGGCGCCCGGGCGGAGTTGTCGGACAAAACATTGTTCATTAGTCTCGCGATCTGCTCGTCAATGACCCGACGGGGCTGGTCGCTGGATTCCTCGAGAATGTTTCCATTAACATCTTCAATTTTTAGGATTATTCGCCAGGGATTGCGGATGCCGTCATTGGCAAAAACCCCATAGGCCGAGACCAGGTCAATCGGCCTCACTTCAGCTCCACCCAGAACAAGAGACAGTCCGTACCGTTCGGGCTCGTTGAGGGTGGTAATGCCCATACTCTTGGCCAGAGCCATCGTGTCGCCGATGCCGGCAAGGTAAAGAGTCTTCACCGAGGGCACGTTTAGGGATTGGCTCAAGGCTTGGCGAAGGGTAACGGGCCCGCGGAAAAGCCCGTCGTAATTTCTAGGATGATAGCAGGCTAAACCATATTGGTCTCTTAGTTGGGACGAATCCGGCGAGCAGTTGGGGTTAAATTCGGTTCTGGCATCAAAAAGGATGGTCGAGTCCGGATAGCCCTTCTGGAAGGCCGTGGCATAGGTGAAAGGCTTGAAGGCCGATCCCGGCTGGCGTTGGGCGGTAGCGATGTTGTAGTTGCCCTGATTGGCGACGTCGAAGTAATTTTTAGACCCAACCAAAGCTAGGACGTCGCCGTTTTTGGGATTAACTGAAACCAGAGATGAATTTGAGGATTTATAGCGCTGGGCGTTGACAGCGGAGTATTTCTCAACCGAGGCTTCGGCCATTTCCTGCAGGGAAGCATCCAGGGTGGTGACAACTTTGAGGCCGGCGCTTTCGATAGCATCCTCGCCGTATTTTTTGGCGAGGTAATCTTTAACCATCAGCACGAAATGCGGAGCGGTAATACTCTCGGTGCTTTTTCTGAAGACCGGCTTCTCCTCCAGAGCGAGGCGGTATTCCTCTTCGGAGATGTATCCTAAATTCTCCATTCGGCGCAGGATGTTGTTTCGGCGGCCAATCAATTCTGGAACATAGTTGCCGTAAGGTGAGTACCGGGACGGGGCCTGGGGCAAGGCGGCTAAGATTGCCGATTCTGAAATCGTCAGAGCGGAGGCGTCCTTGTCAAAGAAAGTTTTACTCGCGGCTTGGATGCCGTAGGCGTTAGAGCCGTATGGAATTTGATTAAGATACATCCAGAAGATCTGGTCTTTGGAAAAACGCCGCTCAATCTCGATTGAAAGAACAAGCTCTTTTATTTTCCGAATCGGTGTTTTCTCGGAGCCCAAAAGAGCGAGCTTTACCAGCTGTTGGGTGATTGTCGAGCCGCCCTGCGAGAGGTTCAGAGAGGCGATATCTTTAAATAAAGATCGGGCAATGCCTCTGACGTCAAACCCGCCATGGTTGTAGAAGTTGCTGTCCTCCGCGGCCAAGGTCGCCTTTTTAAGGTTGTCTGAAATCCGATCCCAGGCGACGATTGTTCTTTTCTCCTCGCCGTGGATATCGTAGAGGAGAACTTCTCCCGTCCGGTCATAAATTTTCGTGGACTCGCTGATTTTTCTGGCGGCGATGGTTTCGGGATCGGGCAAAGTCTGGGCCAGGTAGATGAATAAACTAAAAAAGGCGATAGCGCCTAGAACAATGACCCAGACCAGAAACATGCCGACCGAGCGCCACCGCGGCTTCTTTATTCTAGTGACAGTAAAGGATTGGTTCGAAGAAGCTTTCATTGACTGATTATGACACAAAAAACCCGTGTTTACAATTAAAAAATTAAAAGTTAATATAGAGAAAATATGTTTAGCCGCAAAACAAATTCCCTCGAAACCGATGCCGGCAAAATCGGAAAAGCCTTGAGTCGCAGGCTCGAAGCCGACGGTGTCTATCCGAGCCAGGAAGAAGTTATCTCTCGTCTCCGATTAAAATCCCATCGGGTCTATCTGGGGATTGACCCCACGGGGCCGGAGATACACCTTGGCCACACGATCCCACTATTATTTCTAAGACAGCTTTGGCTTCTTGGTCATAAACCGGTTATTGTCATCGGGGATTTTACGGCTAGAATCGGGGACCCAAGCGGCAAGACCGTCTCTCGCAAACCGCTGACGAAAAAGGAGATAGACGGCAACATGCGCACCTATCTCTCGCAGATTTATAAAATATTACCCAAAGGATCTTTCGAGGTTCGATACAACAGCTCCTGGTTGTCGAGATTGACGTTCGAGGAACTGCTGCGTCTGTCTGCTCTCGTGACCGTTCAGCAGATGATCAAGAGAGATATGTTTCAGGAGCGCTTAAAAAACGATCAGCCTGTCGGGCTTCATGAGTTCATGTATCCGCTGATGCAGGGCTATGACTCCGTGGCCATGGATATTGACGGCGAGGTTGGCGGTAATGACCAAACCTTTAATATGCTAATGGGGCGTGATTTGATGCAGAAGATTTTAAATAAGGACAAGCTTGTTTTCGCGACCCGCCTTCTGGTAAACGCCGAGGGCAAGAAGATGAGCAAAACCGAAGGCGGCCTTATTGCGATTGCCGATTCCCCGGGCGACATGTTTGGCAAGACCATGGCCAGTGTACCCGATGATCTGATCGGGATTGTTTTTGAGCTCTGCACTGATAAAGATCCGGCTTGGATTAAAGACAACTCCGACAATATCAAATCCGACCCCTATGCCTACAAGAAAATGCTGGGCCGGGAATTAGTTGCCATGTATCACGGCCCGGCCGCGGCTGAAAAGGCCGCCGCGGAATTTGAAAAGGTTTTCTCGCGGGGCGAGTTGCCGGCGGAGATGCAAGAGCTTTCGGGGAGCGGCATTTCGGTTCTGGACTTCGTGGTTAAATACAATCTCGCTGAGTCGCGCTCCGAGGCCAAGCGGCTGGTTGAGCAAAAAGCGGTGCGGGTCAACTCGGAAGCGGTTGAAAGTTGGGATAGGGTTCTGGCGGCGGGGGACATTGTCCAGGTCGGACCTAGGAAATTTGCCAAGGTAATCTAAAACCTCCCCGAACGGGGAGGTTTTAGATTTTAAACATTATAGCCGAGGCCTTCCGGGGGGTCTTCCTCTTCGTCGTTATCCTCATCGCTTTGAACGAAGGGCTCCTCTACGCCCTCGCCGATGTCGTCCCTGTTTCTTGGCGTCGTGCCAGGAACCTCGTCGCTGTCATCGTCTGTCGGCGCATACTTGATATCCTTAATTACCAAAGCATGCTTGAACCAATCGAACATGGCAACGGAATCTTCTTTGCGGTGTCGGCTTTGGACATCGCAAACAGGATTGTTAATTTAAGAAATTATATTATTCGAACAGCAAATTGCAATAGCCAAAGCGTCAACGGCGTCGTCTGGGCCGGGAAGGTTCCTGATTTTCAGAAGGGCTTTTACCATTCTCTCGACCTGATCTTTCTCGGCTCGGCCATAAGCGCTGACATTTCGCTTGACCTCCAAGGGCGTAAACTCCTGAACCGGAAGGCCATGCCGGGCCAGGGTCAAAAGAATGACCCCGCGCATTTCGCTCACCGACATCACGGTTTTCTGGTTCTTGAAAAAGAAAAGCTTTTCGATTCCGGCCATACTCGGCTTGTGTTTTTTAATCAAAGCAGCCAGGTTCTTCTCGGTGGCTTGGAAATCCAACATCTTATCTTTGCCTCCGTTCGTGATAATTCCATGAGCAATGTACGAGAGGCGACTGCTCTCATTCCGGATAATTCCGTAGCCAATTCTGGTTGTGCCCGGATCAATACCGATTACGATCATTAGTTGGCGAGCGGGCGAGTGTGTAAGTTTGTGAGCTCATTGGCTCACGAGCTCATTGGCTCGGCGGCTCTTTTTATGGCTCGTTCGATATTTTCTTTGGGCATATCCATTTTACGGGCTTGCTTAATCGCATTTGCGAGTGAAAGATTCATCGTTGGATCCGTTCCGTTCTTAGCCGCCAGAGTAATATTTTTTGAAAGTTTCGAAAACAGCTGGCTCCGCTTCTGGTCCGCCGCTCCTTTCTTGTGCCGGATCTGGCTCCATTTTGAATGCCCGCTCATTTCTGGAAATTTGAAATTCTATAAACCCAAACCCTGTTTAGGTTTTATGTTGAGATGCTTATAGCCGCCGGGGGTGAGGACTCGGCCTTTT
>Ga0075888_108_pt2 | contig 29492 bp, 29 predicted proteins | sample RifGroA1_FD_68311 | JGI IMG/M metagenome (GOLD analysis project Ga0075888, IMG submission 68311) | Parcubacteria bacterium GW2011_GWA1_47_11
TGTGGCGCGTGCGCTCGCCTACCCTTATGCGGTGGGCGACCGGATATCTAAAATGATTCCTATGGGCTCGCAGGGCATGCCTATGACCATAGACCACGCGATGGAAATAGTCCCCGAACTCCGCGAAGCTTATGAGCGGGAAAAAGACACGAAGGAAATAATCAACCTCGCAAAAAAGCTCGAGGGCTCGGTGCGCCACATCTCGGTCCATGCCGCGGGAGTAGTCATAGCGCCTCGCCCGATATATGAATATATGCCGACCCAGCTCGACCCCAAGGGCGGAAAAATAATTACCCAGTACGACATGTACAGCGCGGAAGATGCCGGGCTTCTGAAATTCGATTTCCTGGGCATACGAAATCTGGCAATACTTGCGGACGCGGTTCGGCTGGTAAAAAAGTTTTACGGCGTTGATATTGACATCAGTCGGATCCCTTTGGACGATAAAAAAACTTTTGAGCTATTGGCTCGCGGACAGACCGAAGGGCTTTTCCAGCTCAACGGCGCCGGCATGACCAGGTATTTAAAGGAACTCAAGCCCACTTCGATCCACGATATAAATGCCATGGTCGCCCTATACCGCCCCGGACCCATGGAAACCATTCCCGAGTACATCAAGCGCAAGCACAACCCTCGGCTGGTGAAATACATGGATCCGCGGATGAAAAAATTCCTGGCGGAATCATACGGACTTATCGTGTATCAAGACGACCTTTTGTTCTGCGCCATAGAACTCGCCGGCTACAGCTGGGAGGAAGCGGACAAATTCCGAAAAGCTGTTGGCAAGAAAATTCCGAAGGAAATGGCGGCGCAATATCAAAAATTTACCCAAGGCATAATCCAGAACGGACAAACCCCGGAATTCGCGGAAAAGTTATGGAAACTTTTCGAACCCTTCCAAGCGTACGGCTTCAACAAAGCGCATGCGGCCAGCTACGGCAAAGTCGCCTACCAGACGGCCTACATGAAAGCGCATTATCCGGTGGAATACATGGCGGCCATTCTTACCGCGGAGTCTGGCGATGTGGATAAGGTCGCGCAGATTATCGACGAGTGCAAGAACATGGGTATCCCGGTGCTACCACCGGACATAAACGAAAGCTATGGCGGATTCTCCTGCCTGCCAAAAAACAGGGAGAACCCGATAAGCAAAAGCAATAAAAGCGATAAAATAAGATTCGGATTCTACACAATTAAAAATCTGGGCACCGACATTTCCGACGCCATCATTGAGGAGCGGAAACAGAGCGGCAAATTCAAGTCCATCACGGGTTTCCTTGACTGCATCAAACATAAAAATTTGAACAAGAAATCAATGGCGTCGCTCATAAAATCCGGCGCTATGGATGAGTGGGGCGACCGTGGAGTCCTTCTGGCGAACATGGAAGCAATGCTCGAGTACAATCATGAGAACGGAAAGCAAAACGGCGCGCAGACTTCCCTTTGGGGCGGAGCCACTAATGTGCAGGCGCCAGAGTTTCGGTTGCAACCCGGCACGGACGCCACCCAAGCGGAAAAGCTGGCGTGGGAGAAAGAGCTCCTGGGCCTTTATATTTCCGGCCATCCTCTGGAGCGGTTACGCGATAAACTGGAGAAACGCACCGTGAACATCAAAAAAATAAAAGAGGACAAAGAGAATAATTGGGGCAACGGCATGCCGGTGACCATCGGTGGTATTATTGATACCGCGCGTACGGTCATAACCAAAGGGAACGAACGCATGGCATTCCTAAAAATTTCCGACCTCACTGATGCCATTGAAGCGGTCGCCTTTCCTCGCGTGTTCCAAGAATCTATGGATATTTTGGCCTCTGGCAAATGCATCGCTTTCACCGGTAAAGTTTCAAACAGAAACGGCGAAAAAAGCATCATCATCGAAGCGGTCAAGGAGATTTAGTTATACAAACTCATCGCTTTCTCTTTGCTTTCGGCGAAAATTGTTTCCAACGCTAGGACGACAGTTTTGGAAAGCTTTTTTATGGTTTCAAGTTCCGGCTTTTTGAATTCGCCTAAGATGAAATTTATTACCGCCTTCTCCCCTTTTGGTTTTTTTATCTTGCCGGAAGGCGCCCTAGGCGCAATGCCTATTCGTATTCGCAAAAATTCTTCGCTTTTTAATGCCTTGATGATAGATTGGAGGCCGTTGTGCCCGCCGGAAGAACGATTGAAAGAAATCTTCATTTTTCCTATGGGCAAATCGATGTCGTCGTAAATAACCACGAGATCCTTGAGGTCTTTTTTTGATTTTACCAAAGGCACCACAGCGCGGCCGGAATTATTCATGAATGTATCCGGCGTTAGAAATTTTATTTTCTGCTTATTGTTTTCTTTGTCCAATTTTTTCTCGATCAAACCGACCAAAATGCGCCCGGTATTATGCCGAGTATTTTCGTATTCCGTTCCGGGGTTGCCCAAGCCTACTACTAGTTTCATATCCCCAATAATAACACATTATTTTTTTTAGCTCTACTTTTATTACAAAACAATACTTCCCATCAAGTCAAGAATGTTTCGTGGTATAGTATGGCCTATGGACGAGAAAATCCCAGAGAAAAAATCCGGATGGCAGTCGTTTTGGGAAATGGTGCGTTTCGCGCTTTTGGCGCTCCTCATCGTGGTGCCCATCCGTGCTTTCGTGGCGGAGCCTTTCATCGTATCCGGTTCTTCCATGGTTCCGACCTTTGAGGACGGCGACTACCTCGTAATAGACAAACTTTCTTACGAACTTGGTAGTCCGGAACGTTACGATGTGGCCGTCTTCCGCTACCCCAATGACCCAAGCAAATTTTTCATCAAAAGAATCATCGGCCTGCCTAACGAGACAATTGATATTGCCGGCGGCGTCGTGACCATCAGGAACGAAGGTAATCAGGAGGGTTTCATTCTGGAGCAGCCCTTCGTTGAGAACCCTTCGGACTCGGAGACACATTTTGAGCTCAAGGACAATGAGTATTTCGTAATGGGCGACAACCGCAGGGCAAGCTCCGACTCCAGATATTGGGGCGCCGTCAATAAAGAATTTTTAACCGGCAGAGCGCTGGTACGGCTTCTACCTTTCAATAAAATTAATATTTTGCCGGGAAATTACCAGATAGAAAAATAAAGTTATGAAAAAAGTAGCGCGTGTGGCCAAAACCAAGGCCGCCGAACTTGCAGCTCCGAAAGGGATGAGGGACTTGATGAACGAGGAGTATTATGCTTTTCAGGGTTTCTTTGAAAAAGCCCAGGAGGTCGCGGTGTATTACGGATTCAAGCCCATCGAAACGCCAATGTTGGAACAGGAAGACCTGATAACCGGCGGCATCGGGCGGGGCACGGACATCGTGGACAAAGAGATTTATACTCTAAAAACCAAGGGTGGGGACCATCTGGCGCTCCGGCCGGAACATACTGCTCCCCTCATGCGGGCGTACATTGAGCATGGTATGCAGAATATGCCCCAGCCGGTAATGTTCTACCAATACGGACCGGTCTTTCGTCATGACAAACCACAGCGCGGGCGCTATCGGCAGTTTTGGCAGTTTGATGTTGATTGCCTTGGCAGCGATAAGAGCATTATGGATGCGCTGGTGATCAAGGCCGGCATATCCATGCTGGAAGAGGCGGGGGCCAGCGGGCTTTCCATTGACATCAACTCTATCGGAGACAAGGAATGCCGGAACATATATCTCAAGGAGCTCACAAGCTATTACCGGAAAAACTTGGGTAACTTGCCATCAATAGACCGGGAACGGCTCAAGAACAACCCTCTCCGGATACTTGACTCCAAGGAAGAAAAAACCGTTACCATAAATGAGGGCGCGCCGGATTCTATTTCGTACCTCTGCGCTTCCTGCAAGAAACACTTCAAGGAGGTCCTGGAATATCTGGAAGAAATGGGCATACCTTACAACCTGAACAAGAATCTCGTGCGGGGTCTTTCATATTACAGCCGCACCGTATTCGAAATAAAGGGCGAATCGGGCGAAGAAGGCAGTCTCCCTCTCGCTCTTGCGGGCGGCGGACGCTACGATTATCTGGCAAGGCAGGTAGGGGGCAAACGCGACGTTCCGGCAGTTGGGATGTCCATCGGTGTGGACCGAATAGTTTCCGCCGCCTGGTACAAAAAACTCTCTCCGCGCATATTGAAAAAACCAAAGATGTATTTTATCCAACTCGGCGCAGATGCGAAATTAAAAAGTTTAAACGTGATAGAGATCTTAAGAAAGGCCCATATCCCTATTGCCCAGTCACTTTCCAAAGACAGTCTGGGTTCCCAGCTGGCCATTGCCGAACGCCTTTCTATCCCCTATGCCATAATATTCGGCGTTAAAGAGTCCCTGGAAAATACCGCTATAGTCCGCGACATGGCTAGCCGCTCCCAAGAAACCGTCAAACTGGAAAAGCTTCTGGAGTATCTAAAAAATCTCAAGTAGAAAATGAAGGCAATCCTGCAACAAAAGGAAAAAGTTCTGCGCAAGGTCGCAAAGGAGGTGCCCGTTTCGGATATAAAGACACCCAAGATAAAAAAAGTTCTGAAGGAAATGTCCGACGCCCTCAAGAGTCAGGATGACGGCGTGGCTATCGCAGCGCCCCAGATAGGATATGCGCTCCGGATATTCGTTGTAGCCGGAAAAATTTTCACGAGAGAGTTTTCTGGGCGGGGTCTTTCGGAGCGCGAAGAGCGCGAGAATGAGCGTACGGCGAGTACGCCGGAACGCGACCCCGCCAAGAAAGATTCTCAAGTGAAAAATATGATATTTATCAACCCTAAAATCTCAAAGCTCTCCAGGGAAAAGACCTGGGTGCCCGAAGGCTGCCTTTCGGTCAGGTGGCTCTACGGCAAAACTCTGCGCGCCAAAAAAGCCACAGTCGCCGCCTACGATGAACACGGCAAGAAATTTACCCGCGGTGCCTCCGGTCTCCTCGCGCAGATTTTCCAGCACGAGACAGACCATCTGGACGGTATCCTGTTCATAGACCACGCCAAGGATATAAAAGAAGAGCTGCCGGCTAAGTAATTTTTAAAGCATGGAAAGCAACATACCGGAAAAATTCAATTTTGCATTTTTTGGAGGAGAGCCTCTTGCTGTTCCCGTGCTGCAAAAATTATACGAAGGCGGACTTGTTCCCGGCCTTATCATAAGCAACCCGGATAAACCTCAAGGGAGAAACTTGGAAATAGCTTCCCCGCCTACCGCCGAGTGGGCTAAAAAAAATAGCATCCCCTTAATTCAACCTGAAAAATTAACAAAAGAAGGAATACGGAATAACTTTGATTTTTTTGTAGTGGTGTCTTATGGAAAAATAATTCCTAAGGAAATTCTGGACCTGCCTAAACTGGGAACAATCAATATTCACCCCTCTCTTCTTCCGTACTATCGCGGTCCTGCCCCTATTGTGGCCGCTATTTTAAATGGGGATACAGAAACAGGCGTAACTATTATAAAAATAGATGAGGAAATGGACCATGGACCAATACTCGCTCAAGAAAAAATTGCTCTGTCTGGAAATGAATCTATACAGGATTTAGAGAAATCTTTAGCAGAATTAGGGGGTAAATTACTGACAAAAGTTATCCCCGAGTTTATTGCCGGTAAAATAAAAATCATAGAACAAGACCATGGCCGGGCCACTTATGTAAAAAAAATAGTAAAAGCGGACGGAGAAATTAACCTGGAAGACAATCCTCTAAAAAACTGGCGCAAATTCCGCGCATATGCCTCCTGGCCCCGCACTTTCTTTTTCAAAAATGGCAAGAGAGTCATCGTCATCGACGCCGCGCTCGAAAACGGCCAGTTTGTAATAAAAAAAGTATTACCAGAAGGCAAAAAAGAGGTTCCCTGGGAACAGTTTGAGAAACCCTAGTATTTCGAAGTAAACGGATTCCTTTTGGAAAGACCTTTGAGCATTTTCTTCACGCTTTTGGCTCCGCGCAGGAATAGCGTCTCTGCCCTGCCCTTTTCCTTGCTTATTTCGTTAAAAAGCATTTCCTTAACGCTGTCTATGGCAGAGTAAAGGTCCTCATTGTCATTCGCCGCATAAAAATTCTTGCCGTTGATATTTAAAGAGCAATCGGCGTGGAACACTTCCCCAGCCTTGTGATGATTGGTGCTGCGGAAGATATCCAGTAGCACCTTCACCTCTCCCCCTTCCTTTTCCCGGCGCGACAGTAATTTTTCCAAATTTGTTACTCTCTTGAGCGCATAGTCCCGTATCTCTTCGGTCAGCTCGACATTCTTGCTTTGTAAATTTATCTGCATGTGTTAATTATAGCACATTTTTGTTGTAGTAAAAAAATACTCAGGGCCTTAAGCAAAATATCAAGCTCCATGGTCGCGACACCCACGACCTTGTCCGCGCCACCGTAGTAAAGATACAAAACCTTATCCTTCTCGACCATGCCGCAGGGGAAAACAACATTTCGGACTATTCCCTCTTTCTCATACTGCTCTTCGGGCGCGAATACGGGGTCGGTGGTCCGGGCAAGTACCAGCGTCGGGTCCTTCAGGTCGAGAAGGGCGGCGCCTATGCGGTAAGTATTGTGATTTTTAGAAATGCCGTGGTATAGAAGGAGCCAGCCGTGCTTGGTTTTTAGCGGCGGCGCGGAAATGCCGACCTTAGCGCTGTCCCAGGAATTCGCCCGAGGTCCGAGAACTCGTATGCATTTGTCCACGGATTCGTGTTCCCAGTCCAACGTATCCACGTAATCCCCGCAAATTTCTCCGCCGACACGGTGCACAATGAAATATTGTCCTCCGATTTTTTCCGGAAAAATGCAGGCGTCCTTGTCGTCAAAACCGGCAGGAGTGATTACCCTGGGTTTTGCCCACTGCCAATTTTTGGCTACAAAATCTTTTTCTTTTATCGAAGTTACCGCCACACGCGGAGGATTTACCCCGTCATAAGCGGTATAACACATGTAAATGGTATCCCCAATCTTTGTAAGACGCGGGTCCTCGCAGCCGGAATTCCCGCCCGGCACTTTTTTGGATTCAAAATCTTCCCGGGGCCGGTACACTGGCGAAGGGTCCCTTGCCAGTATGTTTTCACCGTCCTTGGTACTGGCATACCCAAATACGGAAGTATTGTCCGCTGACAGGGCGCGGTAAAGTATGTGGGTCGTATCGCCGATTCTTATCGCAGCCGGGTTGAGCGTTGCCCGCGCTTCCCATGCATGCGTTGGCTCGGGCTCGATAATCGGATTTTTTGTTGAGCGGCTGAAGCGCACGGAAATATTTTGCTCCGGCATGGACGCGATCAGGTCGTTTAAATTTACGCTGGCTAAACAGGTAGTGGTATCGGCCCCTCCGTAATATATAGACAGCGTGTCCCGGACGAGCACGGCGCCGGTCGGAAAAATAACGTCGGGCACATGCCCGATAAGCTCATATGGCTCTTGAGGCACGAGTACCGGTCCCGTAGTGCGGCCCACGATCCTTTCCGGATTATTTTGGTCCAAAAGCAATGCTTCTATGCCGTAGACCCGGTCCAGATTTTCTCCGCCGGCAAAGTAATTTTGGATATGGGAATAAATCAAAAGCCAGCCTTCCTTGGTTTTTACCGGCACGGCTCCGACCTCCACATGGTCTGCCTGCGTTCTCCGCGGATCCAGAATATAACGCTCCTCATTTTTGGACCATTTTTCCCAAAAGATAGGGTCCCAAAGCTCCTCGATTTCATTCGCCTGGGCAATGGCAATCTTGGCCGGTGGCGCATCGGTGTTCATTGAAAAAATAACTGTGACTTTACCGTTCACACGCTCGGGAAAAAGCGCCATGGCTTTGGCATTGAAAGGGGTCACCAAATGCCGTTCGGTCGTTTTTTTCAGGTCTTTTGAAACCGCCACCGCCACTTTAATGCCTGCGGCATTAAATGGGTAGTTTGAGAGAGCCGTGTAGAAAATATAGTATTTTCCTTCAAAAAAAGTCAGGCGGGGATCCTCGCACCCGTATTTTTCCCACTTTTCTTGGGGTGATATGAACTGAACGCAATTTTTAAAATGGATGCCGTCCGTACTCCGGCCCAGACCAATACTTGATATGCGTGAAGGGTCCCGCAGTTTGTCCTCGGCACTTATGGCCCGGTATACACCATAAAAAGTCCGCCCGGTTTTAAGCACGCTCATATTAAAAGAGGCATACGCCTCCCAATAATGTTCTTTGTAAGGAATCAGGATCGGATTGTGGTGGGATTTTTTTACTACGAACATGCGTTTTCTCCGTTACTTGCTGGCTTTTCTTGTTAATATAGGCGCGCCGGTACGGACCAGCTCCTCAAGGAAAAGATTCAAGTCGGCCGTGGCGACACAGGAAACTTTGTCCGCGCCTCCATAATATACAAAGAGCACTCCGTCTTTTACAACCGCGCCGCAGGAATAAACCACCCCGCTCTTGTAGCCTTCGTTCTCATACCATTCTTCCGGCTCAAGTATGGGTTCTGCCGAACGGTATAGCACCTTGGTCGGGTCTTTCAGGTCGAGTATCATCGCCCCCATCTTGTAACGGTCGGGGTTTCTGTAATCCATAGCATGATAAATTACCAACCAGCCGTACTTGGTTTTGATGGGCGAAGGCCCTACGCCGCGAAACCAGCTGTCCCAGTTCCGCGTCTCGTCCACTGGCCTACTGTTGTCGCTTTTTATAAATTTTTTTCCGTTCAGTTCTTCCAGACTGTCAAAATAATCTACGAGTATCTTTGGCGCGAAGCTGTGGAGAATCGCGTACTTGCCTCTTATTTTCTCCGGAAAAAGCACCCAGTTCTTGTGTATCTCGCCGGGCGGAGAGATGAGCACCGGCTCTTTCCATTTGAATCGCTTGTTGATGAAATCTTCCAGACTGATGGAGGTAAGGGCTATGCGCAGCGACCCCCAGCCGTCAAAAAGCGTATAGAGCATATAAACTCTGTCGCCCAAAAGAGTAAGCCTGGGATCTTCGCAGCCGCCGCCCCATCCTCCGCCGGACGAATACAAGACCATGGGATCAGAAATGTAAATGACCGGCCTTTTTTTGCTCCAGTACGCGAGAGCTTTGCCGCTACGGTCGAAAGAAAAACCGTCTTCGCTTGATGCATAACCCAAAACGGAAATATCGCTCGAGCCAATCGCTCGGTAGATCACATGCACCTTGCCGTCGTGTATTACCGCACTCGGATTGAAAGCGGCTTTGGACTCCCAGTATTTTCCGCTCTCCGGCACGATAATCGGGTTTTTCCTTGACCGCTTGAGTTCCAGCGGCGACTCTTTTTTACTTAAAACTTTTTTGCTCGTCCGGCGCGCAGCTTTTTTAACAACTGTCTTTTTTTTAGCGGCAACTCTTACCTTCTTTTTTACTGTTTTTTTCCTTTTAAGCTCGGCCATAATTATCTTCTAGTCTGACAATGTCTTCTTCGTCAAAGTCCCCGAAGCAAATTTCCAGCAACGCCGCCCCTTCGGGGCCCGCTTCAACCCTGTGTTTTTCTCCGATTTCGACCATGAATTCGTCTCCGGGCTTTGCCTCTGTTTTCTTGTCCCCTACGGTTATCTGCGGATTGCCGGAAATTATTTTGTAAAATTCTTTCCTCCGTTCATGGTACTGAAGGCTCCAGGCCCCGTTGGGATTGAACGTGTGAATTTTTACCGAGGTCTGTTCGTTTTTGGTAAATTGCTCAAATTGACCCCACGGCCTTTTTATGATAAGTGTTTTCATACCTAAGTGCTTATTTAATTATACAATACATTATAAACCCAAGTAGCTTTTTAACCAATCCACTCCCTTATCAGCTTTTCCGTTTCTTCAGGGGTTTTAACGGGAATTGTCTCGAATCCGGCTTCTTTTACCGAGTAATCGTTGCCGCCCGGAAAAAGCCCATCTCCCACAAAAATAACATCTTCTTTTTTCAAACCGGCCTTGTTTAAAAATCGCTTGAGCCCCACGGCCTTGTTGAATCCTTTGGGTAGGATATCGATACTCGAAGTTCCGTTTATTAAAATAGTCACTTCCGGCAGTTTTGGCTCGAGCATGGCTTTGATTTTTTCTCTCTTGCGTCGGTCAGGGTCAAAACGGAGTTTTATAGCTACCGGAGCCTGTTGGCCGTTCGGTGTAAAAGTGATTTGCGTATCTCGGTCTTCTATTATTTTCCCGTACGGATTTGGCGGTATCTCGTATTCCGGAGAATCAATGATTTCCTGTAATAATTTTTTTACCCTGTCTTTTACTTCCGTGTGGAGTGGCTCTTTGTCGGTAAGCACCCATGATTTTTTCTCTTCATTGTATTCATATCTCTGGCTGCCGCTCGTGGGCAACAGGGTAAAGTTACGAATATAAGGCATCATTGAGCTGTCATTTAAGAACGGGGGAAGAAACTGGGTTTGCATCTGTTCGAAACTGCCTCCGGCTATGGCGATAACTTCTTTCTTTTGAATTAATTTTTTAATTAAATTCGCCATGCTGTCCGTGATCAGGGTCTTGCTCGCGGTCAGCGTACCATCTACGTCAAAAGCGACAATTTTTTTATCTGGCAGCATCTTTTTTTGATGTCTTATGCTTGACTACGGCTTCTTTGACCAGCCCTGACGAACTCCGTATCTTGCCGCCATCGCCGACATTGAAGACCATTTCGATTCCCAGGCGCCTGCAAAGCTCGTACTCCGGGATATTGCTTTGTTTCCTGTCGCCTCCGTTGGCAAAAATGTGCGGTCGTATCAGTTCGATCTCTCGGCATACGGAAATGTCCTCGGTATTCTCTTCGTGGCTCGTAATATGTACGCGGTCCACGAACCGGAAGGATTCGATTATCTCCTTGCGGTCCTCCTCGGGCATGAATACGAATCCTTTTTTGAAACGGAGCCAGTTGTCATTGTTAATGACAACGACAAGTTCATCGCCCAGCTTTTTGGCTTCCTCGAACAGGCGCAGGTGCCCGATATGCACCGGATCGAATCCTCCGCTCACCATAACCACTTTTTTATTTTTCTTTGACACGGCTTACTTCAATAAAAACCGTAGCGTGGAAACGACACGGATTTTCTTGTATTCCGGCGAACCCGGGTCTTTGTCGGAAATGTCGAAAACCCCCTGGTTGCCCCGGGTGATTTTCCCCAGGCCCGAACCGGCTTCGTTGGCAAACTGCTCCGCGGAGGCTTTGGCGTTTTTTATCGCCTCGGCGAGCATTTGGGGCTTTATGGAATTGATGTCCGAAAATTGGAATTCGATGGAATTTTGGTTTAAAGTCACTCCCTGCTTTACCAGTAAGAGCGTGTCTTTGGAGGCCGAGCGGACCAGGTCAACTTTCTCGGTGTAAACGGAAAGCTGGGTGTTGGAATTGTACCGGAACAGGGCTTCGCGGTAAGTATCCTGGTAGATATTCACCGGCGCCACATTTATTTCCGACTCCTCGAAACCTTTTGTCTTTAGAAAAGATTTTATGGCTTCCGTATTCTTGGCTATTTCCGCATATAGCGTGTCGATGTCGTTGGATTTGACTTCAAAATTAAGGGACCAGATTGCCACATCGGCTTTGACTATCCTCTCCGAGAGGCCTTTGACCTCCACATAGGAGCCCTGGTCGGAGAATCCCCGCGCGCCGAAGAAAAATGCCGCGGAAAAAACCAGAAACACTCCGCCGATAATCCACGCCCAAGAAATTTTATTGTTTTCCATATTAAGTATATTATAACACAATTTATTACTCTTTTATGATATAACCTACTCTCTTTTTGTTTTTCCTGCTTTCTTGTCCAACATCGCTTTTTTTGCCAAGAGCCTTTTTTTAGTCTTGTGCGAATGCCTTGATTTTTTCTTGGGACTCAGAGTTGTGCCTCGTTTTGCCATAAAATTTTTTTGTTATTTTTAATACCACTTTAGCTGGACAACCTCTATATCTTTTCCGCCCGCGTTTACAAGCTCTTTGAAGCGAGCCACATCGCTAAAGCCTTCGGGTGTGCGGTAATGATACGGATATACTTTTTTTGGCGCAAATGCGAGCACCGCGGCCGCGGCCTCCTCTACATCCATGGTATAAGGCAAATTCATGACCACAAACGCCACGTCTATGCCTTGCAGCGCCCGCATTTCCGGAATTCCCGAGGTATCGCCGGAAATATACGCGCGCGCTCCACCTTGCTCTATGACATAGCCATTGCCGCGGCCCTTGGTGTGAAAAGCATCCCTAGACTCGGGCAGATTGTACATGGGTATCGCTTCTATCTTAAATCCCAGGATTTCTTTCGTCTCGCCATTTGCTATCATTGACACTTGGGGCATAAGCTCCGCCGGCATTTTTAGAGCAACGGCCTCGGGCATAACGATAGTGGTTTTGTCTTTGGCGAGCGCTTGGAGCGCTATAGGATCCAGATGGTCACCATGAATATCGGTGATGAGAATAATATCCGGCTCGGGCTGGCCGGCGAATTTGCTGGCGTCCACAGGGTCGGCATAAAGAACCTTACCGCCCCAGTTAAGCACAAAGCTCGCATGCTCTATGGGTACCACTTCGGGACCCGTGGCAACATCGCTCGTACCGGTAGGTTTATTGTTCATGGTTAAAAAATAAATTACTGCTAATACTACTACGGCTACAAAAATTAGAATATTTTTCTTCATAATGTTGATGTAAGTAATGCCTTTTAATTTATCTCCATTCCCCCGCTATCCGCCGTTTCAGGGCAAACACACAGCCGAGGGAGAGAAGCATGAGTAATATCTGCGCCAGACACCCGATAAACGGCAGAAGACCCAGAAGCGAGTAAAGAAAGACGCCGAGAAGAATGGTCTTCCAGGATACTTCCAGTCCTTTCTTGGAAAAATAACGGTAAGCGATGCTACCCACGATGACCGGCGCCATCATCCAGCTAAACAAGGAGAGAATCACAAAACCCAGGAGGCCAATAATACCGACAGGAATTCCCACTACCGATACGAGAAGCAGGATGGAAATTACGGGCATGGCGACAAAAACAATTACACCCAGGCCGAGTTCGAAAAACGGGCGCTGTAGGGCCGTATTGATAATTTCCATGCTGTACCGGCGAAATACGAGCCCGAACAGAAGCGCGCCCAAGAGAAGCGCGAAAAATTTCCAGAGTATCAGCGCGGAAAATATGGCGCCGAAGGCTAGAGAGGAAAGGTTTTTGCCCGCCCCTTTTCTGGCCTCAAAATCTATCCGGCCTTTGACGACCGCCCCTTCCTCGAGCACCATCGCCTTTTTTGCCTTGTAGGTAATATTGCCTTCTATGACCGCACTCTTGCCCAGGGTTACTTTATCCGCGTCAATTTTGACATCGCCGCCTATCGGGGCGTTGATGTAAACATCGCCTCCGCCGATCCGGAGCTCTCCCCCAACCGGCGAGTCTATCCGGATATTGCCACCGCCCAAAACCGCGTCCCCGGCTATGCCGGGTCCTCCTACGGTTATCTGACCGCCACCGACTATCAGATCTCCCGCTATCTTGCCCTGAATAACAACTGTGCCTCCACCTGCACGCACATCATCCCCTACATTTGAGAGGATGATAATATTGCCTCCTCCGGCAATTACGTCTCCAAGGACCTCGCCGCTTATGAGGATGCTGCCGCCTACGGCTACTACGTCGCCCGAAGCGTCCCCGGCGCTGGTGACGTTCCCGCCGGTTAGGTACAAATCTTCCGTAATCTTCTCACTGCTCCCGCTAGAGGGCTGCTCTCCCAGCCGGAAATCTGCGGAGAAAGTCATCGCCGGAATCATTAATATAACGAGCACCAGCCCCGATACGATAATTTTTTTCATAATATTTATGTAATTAATTTTATATGCTTATTTTAGCATAAAATTTAAAGCGTGTCCTCGAGAGAATAATCGTAACTCTCCGTTATGACCATGCCGCCGAAGCTCAAGTAATAATTGGCGACCACGAGCGCCCCGATTATCGCCAGCACCGCAAAACCGTTGCCCAGGAGATCTTTGTGGTGGTCACGCATTTTGATAATGATGTAAAGGAAAAGCGCCAAGGCGATAATGACAAAGACAAGGGCCATAAGTGTGTTTAGCGTGTTGCGCGGCGACGCGACGAGCTTTTGCCAAAGCGAGGGCTTGCCCTGTACTTCCTTTTCCGCGTTTAGCTCTTGCGCCCCGAGTAATGGCTCCCCGTTCTCCGCGGGCATTGTCTCTCCTGCCGCAACTTCCGCCACGGTCTCCAGACCGAGAACTCCCGTTTCGCCGGATAAAGTCTCTTCTTTAGGCGCCACGGCAACGGTTTTTGGTAAAGACAGCGATGCAGGCATCGGGTTCGCGTAAACCTGCGCCACAAATATTGTCTGCTGGCCTTTGTACAATCCGCGCGCTACGCCCGTACCTATTTCCGTATAATTCGCCTTAACAATATTTGCTTTGTGGGAAGGACTTTTGAGCCAAGCGACCGTAACGTCCTCCGAATCCCGGAAATTCACCGCCAGGTTCTCTCCGGCATACTGGTATTTATAGCCCGCAAGCTCAATCCAATACCACGGGGTCTTGCCTTCGGGACTGGTGTGCGCGAAATAGCCCGAGCTGGCCATATCTTCCGCTTTCATCTGGGCCGCGAGTGTAAGCTCCGGGTTCATCGAAAGGGCCGGCAGGTTTTCCGTCTGTCTTTCTTGGTTGGTCAGTTCTCCCAAAACCGCGGGCAGCACTGCCGCCATCCCTCCGGAAAGTCCCAGGTTTGCCAGACTCGGGATTATAAAAACTATGAGTTCAAGCGCGATGACCAGGGCGACAATCCGGCGCGTACTCTCGTCTCGCAGTATATGCGGGCGGTGCGCATTGCCTTCGTGCGGTATAAAATGCTTTTTAAGCCAATTTAACACGTACGTATTATAACAAACAAAACCCTATCTGTACAGAGGGGGTTTTGTTTAAAAATTAATGCTTTTTATTGAGGCTTATTCAAGACTGCTCGGGTAAGAGGCCCTACGACCCCGTCACCCACTAATCCATTGGCCAGCTGGAATTTAATTACCGCTGCTTTAGTAAGCGGCCCAAATTTCCCATCAACCACCAATGGGCCGAAGCCGGCTGCGTTCAAGAACTTTTGGAGTTCCATGACTTCAGCGCTTGCCGCCACCCCTTGCTTGAGCAGAAGAGTGAAAACGAATTGCGGACCGGTTTGCTCACCGAGAACTTCGCCTGGTGCTGGGGCGGGAGGAGTTGCCCGCCTGTTGCCACCACCACCACCACCACCACTAGAACCAGGGCTGTTGATATCGGCAGTAGTATTTGCCGTAGTATTGACGGTATAATTTACCGCATCCAATCCCGTAAGGCTTAAGCCGACTGCAGTTACAGTTTTGCCGGTTCCTACGCTTTCGTTATCAAAAGTCGCTGTCCCTCCGGTATACGTGACATCGTCTCCTAGAACCACTCCCGTAAGCGTCCGCGTGGAGATAGTGGCAGAGTTGTTATTGTCATAAACTTTGTTGTCCGCGCTGATGGATCCGATTATGGCAAGCGGGGTGATGTCTGCGGTCGTATTCGCCGATGAATTTGCGGTATAGTTGCCCGCATCTGCACCCGTCAAGGTAAATCCTGTTCCCGAAACTGTTTTTCCGGTTCCCGCATTTTTGTTGTCAAAAGTCGCTGTTCCACCCGTATAACTTACATCGTCCGCACCGACTACTCCGGCAAGAAATCTTCCGGATATAACAGCAGAGATGTTGCCATCGTAAACTTTATTGTCTGCGGTGATGGAACCGACTAATGCAAGCGGAGTGATATCTGCGGTCGTATTCGCGGTCGTATTTACTGTATAGTTTCCGCTGTCCGCTCCGGACAAGCTTAGGTCTGTGGCGGAAACCAGTTTACCTGTTCCTACATCTTCAGTATCAAACGTAGCCGTGCCTCCAGTGTACGAAACATCATCTCCAACTATAGCTCCGGTCAATGTTCTGGTTGCGATGGTGGCGGAATTGTTGTTGTCGTAAACTTTATTGTCTGCAGTGATAGAACCCGTGATCGCGAGCAATGTGATGTCCGCGGTTGTGTCCGCAGTAGTATTGGCATTATAGTTGCCCGCATCTGCTCCGGAAATTGAAATTCCGGAAACGGAAACATCTTTTCCTGTACCGACATTTTTATCGTCAAAGTCCGCATCGGTATAATTTAGAACAAGTACGTCGCCCGGCACACGGTCATCCGAAAGAGTCACCGTAGCGGCTGTAGTGCCATCGTAAACTTTATTTATGCCCGTGGCAGTTACGGTCAAATCTTTTTCTGTGATTTCTCCGGTAGTATCAGCCACGAAAGTCACAGCGTAGTTTGCGCCTCCGTTTCCGTCATCCATAACACCGCTTGGAGCTAAAGTCTTACCTACACCTACATCTTTAGTGTCAAAAGATTGAACGAAATCCTCGCCGTCTCCAAAAGCAGGACTGCCTGAAGTAATTGTCGGAGTTCCGGAAGAGTCAGGACCGCCATCATATACTTTTGTATCAGTTACTGCTGTAACTGTAATCGCTCTCGGAACGACATTAACGGTGCGTGTAACCTCTATGGCATTATTCCCCGCAGTATCGGCCACATTGTAAGTAACTAGGTAAGTTCCGAGAGTGCTAGTGTCCACAGGGTCTACGACAACTATAGAACCGGTAACATCGCCATCTCCGGGCAAGGGATCCGATGCAATAGCTCCATCATCAATATAAGTTTCACCGTATTCAATATTGACAGGACTTGCGCCTAGCATTGTAATAACTGGAGGAACGCTGTCGTAGGTAATTCCAAATTGAGTCGCAGCGGTGTTGTCATTGCCCGCGGTATCTATTGCAGAGTTTGCATCCACATCCACTGTCACTAGTCCTTGGGATGCTGGAAGAACGTTAAAGTTATAAATACTTCCACTGATCTGAGTAAAAGTTTGTAAAGTTCCATTAACAATACCTATGTCAAATGGACCAGAAAATCCTGTCACGTCTTCAGAGAATGTCGCAGTAACAAGAATCGGAGAATCATTTGTCGGATCTGTAACCAGTGAGCTAAGAACTACTGAAGGCGGAACTGTATCAATTGTAAAACTTGAAACTGCTAAAGCTAAGCTTGCGTTCCCGCTTGAGTCTGTGACTGTGATAGTGCAGTTACTGTGGGGGCCATCAGACAAAGAATTAAAGGTTATGGTATTAGGACCGACTACGGCAACAGCTGTTGCTGATGAACAATCACCTCCGTAAGATATCGCGCCTGCTTCTCCTGCGCTGAAAGTATAGTCGGGAGTTGAATCATTGTCAGGTGTTGGTACAGGAGCAACTTCTGCCAATACTGGAGCCACGCCATCATCCGGAGTAATCGGGCCGAAAAGAGCTGCGGGATTTCCTGCTAGGTCCGTAACCGAACCGACATATTCCACAGCGGGAGTTGCGTCCGTCGAGAAGGGCACAGCTACGGTCAATTGGATAACTCCAGCAGAAATCTCATCTGTATTTACAGGATTCACTCCGGCTACCAAAAAGTCTGCATTGGTAGGAGTAGCTCCGTTTAGATCTTCATTGAAAGTTACATCAATGGTTGTAGTAGAAGTTGTCTGTGCGGAAACTAAGGTCGGAGCATTCGCGTCAATTTTAAGAGTGTTGGCTGTAACGGTTGTATACGCTACGTTAGAATTTCCATCTCCGTCATTTAAAACAACGCTCGCAGGAGTTGCTCCTGAGGCACGGTCTGTGTCTCCCGATACTACGGTGTAAGTAACTGAGTACAATCCCCCACCATTATCCGAAAATCCCGCAACAGCTACTCCGTTTACGGTGATAGCACCTGCGCTATATCCTAGCTGATCAGATGTAATGTTTAAAGTTATAACATCGCCAATCTTTGCGTAACCGTCGTCAGGAGTAAATGACAGAGAAGAAATAACTGGAGCTGTAACATCATCTACATCTGCATTAAAAGTAAAAGGCGTTCCTGCAACACTTGCAGTACAAGTAACCATTACATCATTCTCAACACAATCAACATCTGAATCAGCATCCATGAGAGACTGAAGCGCTTCTACTACATCTTGCTCCACATCTCCAGCAAGTGATAAATAATCATAATCATTTAAGTTTATAGTTGCTATAAAAGTTTCTCCTACAGAAACTGATGCTGGAGTAAATGTTACAACTTGAGCAATTGGTGTTCTGTTTGTAGCTCCAGATGTCTGGACAAATCCTGTACCAGGAGTAGTGGCAGTTAAGGTGATGACACTACCCGAAATACCGGAAGTAAAATCTATACCATAGTTTACAGAAGTTTGAATAGCATTGTTCAATCCTGTTGCAATATCATCAGTGGTTGTATCTGAAACAAGAACTGTATAATTCACAGCTCCATCTACAGGTAAAGTAGCAGTGAACACATCATTTTCTTCAACTGTTCCGCTGATAGTTATTTCGTTAACTTGGGATGTGACTCTGTCAACTGCTCCAGATGTCTGAACAAATCCCGTGCCTGCAACTTTTGCAGTTAGGGTAATAACATTTGTAGCGACTCCAGAAGTAAAATCTTGTCCGGCATATCCTGCTGAAGCTTGAATAGCACCATTAAGACCGGCGGCGATAAGATCATTCGTAGTGTCAGTAACTAAAACCGTGTAATTTACGGCACCGACAGTTGGAAGGGTTGCGGTAAACACGTCGCCTTCTTCGGGAGTACCATTGATAGTGATTGTGTTAATTTGAGCGACTGCATCCGATCCGCCTGCTAAAGAAGTTGCACCTACTGTACCAACTGTTGAAGCATCTCCGCCTGAAGCTGTAATATCACCTGTCACATCATTGGTTATAGTTACAGTAACGAAACCTCCTTGTATGGCTCCGCCAGCAGACATGTTCAGCGCTTGAACGACGCTTGCGCGAGTTACATCAATTGGGTTACTGCCATCTGCGTTAGGGTTAGAGTTATGTGCAACTGTGGCCAAAATAGCGTTTCCGGTTTTCGTAACTACGATAGTAGCATTCGTTGAAGCCCCCATATTTGAAGTTGATTGGACAATTTCAATAGAAAGCGCGTTACCTACTGATCCTGCAACGTCTGCAGTAACAGTTACGTTAGTATCAACAGTTACTGTAGCTGTTGCTAGGTTTGCATTTGCAACAGTTGTTGCTGTGACAGCAGCTTGATCGTTTACTCCTGCTGTAACATTAGGAACAGTAGTTAGAGTGACTGCATCCTGATCATTAATAGCAGAAAGATTTGCCACAGTTTCAACATCAGTAAACGTACTGGAAATTACTGCAAATGATATATTTGCCACAAAAAAACCGCCAACTGCTAAAAGCAGTGCGGTTGCCATAAGCCCGAAACTTCTATTGAGAGATAGTTTATTCATTTCATTTTTACTAATTTTATAAAGCGTCATTAATAGGCGTTTAATGCCTATTGATAAAAACATAAAGATAATGTCTGATACTATTCCAGCTCATCTCTATAGTCAACGAAAAAAGGGGTAAAACGAGTGGATAAAAAAGAGCCAAAAATATGCTTGTTTTGTAAGCATATTTTTGGCTAAAATGGCTGAAAACTACTCTGTGGCCATGCCGTCAAATTCCTCGTCGTCCGTTTCCGCCTCCGCCTTGGTTTTATGCACTACCCCGTCTTTATGGTGAGCCGGGGAGTAAATAGTATACATTTTTAATTTTTCCGCAGTGGAAATATTGATGACGTTGTGCTCCGCTCCCGCAGGCACGACGATAGCCGAGCCGTCGCGAACCGCGTATTCATTTCCATCTATTACGCATTTCCCCTCCCCTTTCTCGAAACGGAAAAACTGGTCGTTGTCCGGATGCACTTCCATGCCAATTTCTTCGCCGGGGTTGAGGCTCATGAGCACGAGCTGGCTATGCCTGGCCGTGTACAAGACCTTCCGGAAATTATCGTTCTCCAAAGTTTCTTTTTCAATGTTGTCGTTGAATCCTTTCATATAATTATTCCGCCAGTTCGAACTCCAGAGCGGAATTCGTCAAAAGAGCGTTGTACGCCCGGACCATAATCCGGTAAGCCAGAGCAGAGGCTATAATGGTAAGTATAAAGAGAAACAATAACGACTGGTTGTGTGTCGATATCTTGGTCACGGATAGATTATATCAATAAATATGCCAGGTAATCAATGATTTATGGTGAAATCTTGAAATTCTCCCGTGGGCTCCTGCCAAAGCGCCTCTGTCTTGGCCACATTCGCAAGCTGGGGGCCCTTTTCGCACCATTTGATGAATTCCTTGAGACGCGGTTCTTCCCCTTCCGCTACTATAAGCACAGTCCCGTCCGGCTCATTTTGGGCATAGCCCGAAAGCCCCAGTTCCCCGGCTTTCTGCTTGCTCTCCTGCCGGAAGAAAACCCCCTGCACCGAGCCCCAAATTTTTAAGCTTACCCTCCTTTGCATTGATAAATTATATCACCTATAATAAGGAAGCGGTCGGCTCACGCCGACGTATATTAGCAGTTAATAATTATGAATTAGAATTATGATAGGACTTATAATAGCGGTGGTACTCGCCTTGGGTGTCGGCGGAACCGTCCAGGTTGCGGATAACGCCCGCCCGGGCGATGCTCTGTTCGGGGTAGACCAGGCGGTGGAAAATCTGCAGCTCAAGCTCGCGGGCGACGAGAAAGAAGCCAGACTACGCGTCAAATTCGCAAAGGAGCGGGTCGCGGAAATCGACAATTTGATGGATGACGAAGACGAAAACACCCAGGCGTCCGACCAATCGGTTGAGTCGGAGAGTGAAGATGCAAGCGAAGAAGAGGGTTTGTCCGAAGAAAAACAGGGAGAAATTGAGGTCGGAATTGAGTCAGCCCTAAACCTTCTGTCCGGCCTTGAAGAACAGGAAGGCGAGAATGCGGAAATAGCCGGCATAGTGGAACGGCTTAACAGCTTTTTCACTTCCCTGCCTGCGGGCGCAAGCGTGGAAGTTCTAGGCGATAAGCTCCGGATAGAATTTAAGGACGAGGCAACCGGGGAAGAGGTCAAGGTCAAAGTTGACGAGAAAAACGACAGGTTAAAAACCGAAATCCGGACCGAAGAAGGCCGCATAAAGATAGAGATTAAGAATGGCACTCTGGAAATCAAAAGCAAGGTAGAAGATGATTCGGATGATGATGACGAATCTTCCTTGAAGTCCGGCCTTGAAGAAGCGGAGGCAAAGATTTTTGGCGACAAAACTATAGTGGAAGTGGAAGTAAACGACGAAAAGACTACATTCACGACTTCGGCAAATACCCGCGAAACCATAGTCGCGGCAATCGTCGCCAAGCTCCCCAGCCTGACCTCGGCGGAAGTGGAGGCAGTGCTTAAAGTGGAAACCGAAGGCGCAGACGAGGACGACGATGCAGACGAAGATTTGGATGACTCGGATGATGATTCCGATGACAGCGATGACTCGGATGACAACGAAGATTCGGGAGATGACGAAGACGACGACGACAGTGGGTCAAATTCTGGAAGCGGCAATTAAACAACCCCGTTTCTATAAATCAAAAAACCGCCGATTGGCGGTTTTTTGATTGCTTCCTATAAGAATATATTAAGCAGCTACGGCGGTTACGCGGGATACCCCTGTAGCAGCCGGGCCTTTTTCAGTTTCGGTAACCTCGAAAGAGACGGCGTCGCCTTCGTTGAGTTCCTCAAATGTAACGCCCACAAGCTCTTTGGAATGGAAAAACAGATCCTTTGTTTCGCCTTCGCGAGAGATGAATCCGAATCCTTTGTCCTTGAGAAGAGTTTTGATTGTTCCTGTCATATGATTATTCGATTATTTTGCTTGAAACTTCGACGATGTTCCTGTGTCTAAACACCGGGGTAGTATAACACATTATCCGCCCGATGTATACAGCCCCGAGCTTTTCGTTTGTTTTTTACGTATTTTTTGATAGTATGTAAAAAGTGTATTCCGGGGTAGCTCAGCGGTAGAGCGGTCGCCTGTTAAGCGATTGGTCGTAGGTTCGATCCCTACCCCCGGAGCTCGTAAAAATCTTAGGCCCACGAAAGTGGGTCTTTGATTTTTTGAGCTCCGGGGAAGAAGTGAACTGCTTCACTTCTGTGTAGGGAGCGAAAAGCTTTTGTGTCTTTTTGAAAACTTGTTTGAAAAAAGTACAAAAGGTATACTGCCCCTGTAAGGGGAGATAACCTACCCCGGGAGTGGTGGACAAAGACAAAAGGATTAGCAAGGACTGTCCTTGCTACTTTTCAACATACTCCTCTTCATCGGTGAAGACTCTCCGCGCGATCTCATTAAAACCGTAGCTAGTGGGGAAATGTTCTTCAAAAACTTGCATCGCCGGTTCACCAGCATATTCGCGGCGCTGTGCCGCATGATGCATGGCGAGAATCATCTCTTCGGGCTCGCCGACACAATCAAGCGGCTTGAAGCCTTCGATACCCAGGATGCGTTTGAAGAGCGGCAGGAGGCGCTTTTTAGTATAGAGATTGGCGCCGAAGATATCGACCACTTCTTTTTTCGGCAGAAATGCCGTGAAGCATGCAAAGATGAACACGCATTTTGGGCATTGCTTGCACCAGTACGACGTACTCGACAGAAGCTGCTGGATGCGCGGGAGCCAAAAATACATGTTGCAGCTAGTGACGTAGCGGAGGTACTGCGGATAACGCACGAAGCGCCGCACAATCTCAAGTTCGCTGTATTCCCGCAAGAGCGAGCTCGTCCTAATGTCGGGTGTTATAAAGCGCTGTAGGTAATCGTTGACCATTTTTTCCGCCTCGGAGGATTTGCACCATTGATGATTCACCGAGAGGCCTAGGTAGGTGAGATTGCCGAAATCAGCACTGCGCTCGTTGGAGAAGGTAATCGAGTTGTAGCCGAGAAGTTCCGCCAGCAATGTGGCTATGAACGTGAAAGTGGAGACCGACGGGTACGAACTCGACACTCCGAAGAGCGACATAATAGCGCCAATGCACGGATCGCGGCGGCGATTGACTCTAATTGTTGTCGCGCCTACGAGTGCAGAAATACGCTTGTGGGCAGGCGTTGGAGCAAAAGCGAAGAAGTCGAACGGCGTACCCGATGCTTTCAACATTTCGGCGGAGAGGATGGAATCTTTGCCTGCGCCATTCAAAAGAAGCGCCCTTGCGGGGCGTTCGAATCGCGCGGGCGCAGGCTCTGCGGCGGAAGCATCGAACGGAAATGCGATGAGATTGTGGAAATCGATCTGCATATCGTAGAAAAATTCTCCGAGCCCATTGAGATAGAGCGAGTCCCAGAAGCGCGCCTGCTCACGTGTGAGAGCAAAACCTTCAATGCGCATGTTGCTCGAGGGATACACGCACCAGTAGTTGATGCCAATCATGAGGAGAAGTGCCTGGAGCGTCGGCTCCAGTACGGCCTTGGGTACTTTCTCCCACAACTCCGGTGCCACGTCGGGAAATATGAGGCGGTCAGTAAAAGTCTTACCAATCCCCCATTTAAATTCCACCCGGTAGGTAAAGGTGATAATTGAACGAGTAGTATCGACTTTGTATGCACCGAAGGTAAAAGACGACGCGCGCGGCATTTTTGCATTGTATCATGCGAGATAGAGCCAGTCGATATGATATAATTGGGGACATGGAAAAATCTTCAGGCAGAAGTCTTAAAAAGACCCTGAGTTGGCGAATTATTGCAACCCTAATTACAGGCATTGTGGTTTTTGTTTTCACAGGTAAATTATCTGATACAACATACATAACTCTGACAAGCGCCACGGTGCTAACGATTTTTTATTATATTCATGAAAGAGTTTGGAGCAGTATCAGATAATTAGACTCCTATTTATGAATAAAATTAAACTGTCATGCTTCGTGTTCGCGATATTGCTCGGAGCATTTATGTTCATATACGGCGGCATGGACGACAGCCCCGGAGGTCAACTGCTCGGACTCGTAGTGGGTATTTTAGGTATTGTGGGCATAATAAGGAGCAGAAAGAAAACACCGACTCAGGTGTAAATATAAAGATTCCGGAATTTTAACGATGAATGCACCCCGCCCAACAACACGGCCGACGCATTCCACCTTTAAGCTTGGAGAGGGCTTTCTTGATACGGATACTCCTTGTCTCCGCTTTTTTGCCGGACGTAACCCAGCATATCCATTCATTGCGCGCGAGCGGAGTGATGTCTGCCCATACCGCCCTGACTGTTCGCGAAGAATTTATAACTTTTCGTAAATCTACTGGCATTTTATGCATAAATTCATTTTATCAAATTTTCTCCATTATGGTATAGTTGGGATTAATGTATAGAATTTTTCTAAAACCCATTTTATTTCTATTTCCGCCGGAAACCATCCACCGTCTTGTATGCGGAGTCCTGAAGATTGCCTGTGCGATTCCGGGCGTGCCATATATATTAAAGAGTCTCTACGCCGTAAACGATCCGCGTTTAAAACGTACGGTCTTCGGGCTCTCGTTCCAGAGCCCTATCGGTTTGGCGGCGGGGTTCGACAAAGACGCGAATTTTTTCGATGAATTAGGATATTTCGGCTTCGGTTTTATAGAGATAGGAACCGTTACCCCAAAAGCACAGCCCGGGAACGACAAGCCGCGCATGTTCCGTTTGCCGCTCGATGAAGGGCTTATTAACCGCATGGGATTCAACAATGAAGGCGCCCTGGCCGCCGCGCTCCGGCTTAAGAAGCGCAAGACCGATATCATCATCGGAGGCAATATCGGAAAAAACAAAAATACCCCGAACGAGGACGCCGTGAACGACTATAAAAAATGTTTCCAAACGCTTTTTGATTATGTGGATTATTTTGCCGTGAACGTCAGCTCACCCAATACGCCCCTGCTCCGGGAACTCCAGGATAAAGAACCGCTCCTTTATTTATTGAGAGCCCTGCAGTCACTGAACAATCAGAAGAAAAAACCGAAGCCAATCCTTTTGAAAATCAGTCCCGACCTGTCAAACGAACAGCTGGACGATATAATTGATGTCGTTATGGAAACGAAGATTGACGGAGTCATTGCGACGAATACTACTACCAAAAGGGACGGACTCCGAACAGACAGAATGGCTATAAAAGCCATCGGCGTGGGCGGGTTGTCCGGCCGCCCTCTTTTCCATCGTTCAACCGAAGTTATAAAATACATAACTCTAAAATCACATCGGGCCTTTCCCGTCATTGCGGCCGGCGGAGTTTACACGCCCGAGGACGCCATTTTGAAACTCCAAGCAGGCGCCAGCCTGGTGCAAGTGTATACCGGTTTCACCTACGAAGGCCCGGGAATCGTAAAGCGCATCCATAAAGAAATTCTGAAACAGAACCTGTTTACCTAATTTATTTTTTTTGTTAGTATGTGCATATAATGGAAGACATAGACAAGGAGGCCTTGGAACTTCATAAAAGATACGGCGGGAAGCTCACAGTCAACAGCAAGGTGCCTTTGAAAAACAGGCAGGATCTGTCTCTGGCCTACACGCCCGGGGTGGCGGCGGTTTGCCAAGAAATTTTTAAAGATAGGGACTTGGCCAAGGTTTACACCATCAAAAAAAATACCGTAGCGGTAATAACCGATGGTAGTGCGATTTTGGGTCTGGGCAATCTGGGGCCCTTGGCGGCACTGCCGGTGATGGAGGGCAAATGCGCGCTCTTCAAGGAATTCGCGGATGTGGATGCCTTCCCCATTTGTCTCAATACAGAAGATACGGAAGCTATCATCGACACTATAAAATATATTGCCCCGGTTTTTGGCGGCATAAACCTGGAAGATATCAGCGCGCCCCGCTGTTTTGAAATCGAGCGCAGATTAAAAGAAGAATTGGATATACCCGTTATGCACGACGACCAGCACGGCACCGCCGTGGTGGTGCTGGCGGGCCTGATTAATGCCCTTCTGCTTAAAAATTTATCAAAAGAGAAAGCTAGGGTAGTCATTAACGGGGCGGGAGCGGCGGGTACGGCTATTACCAAATTTTTGAATTTTTATGGGCGCGCAGGGGCACCGCGACGAGCCGGACTTTCTCCGGAGAAAAAAGAGTTGGCCGAGATGATAGACCAGAATTCGCCCAGGGGGACTCTCGGGGAATGCTTGCTCGGGACTGATATTTTCATCGGCGTCTCCGCGAGAGACGTTTTGACGGCGGAAATGATAAAACAAATGAACCCGGAACCGATAATTTTTGCTTTGGCAAACCCATATCCTGAAATTGCCCCGGTTTTGGCGAAACGGGCGGGAGCCTTTATAATAGCTACGGGCAGGTCGGACGTGCCCAATCAGGTCAACAATATCTTGGCTTTTCCGGGAATATTCCGCGGCGCATTGGATAACAACGTCCGGGAGATTACCGCTTCCCTGCTAATTAAGGCGGCGGAAAATTTGGCCGCTTATGTAAAAAATCCATCGCCCGAATTTATTTTGCCCGACCCATTGGACAAGGAAGTAGCGAAGGTTATCGCCATGGCAATAAAAAGTTAATTTAATTTTGGTTAAATTTATGAAGAAAAAATCAAAAATATACCCAAAAACATACCGAGGAGCTCAGACGGCAAAAGCCATAAAAAATTTTCCTTTTTCCTTCCGTTCCCCGCAGCGGGAGTTTATTTACGCGATAGTGGAAATAAAAAAATCCGCAGCCCTGGGACATTTTTTGGCGGGCGAGCTCAATCGCGAAAGAAAGCAGGCAATAGTAAAAACCTGTGATGAAATTTTATCAGGCAAATACCTCAGCTCTTTCGTTTTGCCGGCTTTTCAGGGCGGCGCCGGTACCTCGAATCATATGAATGTAAACGAAGTAGTCGCGGTGCGGGCAACGGAAATTTTGGCAAAGACAGGCAAAGGGAAAGCTACCGTACATCCGAACGACCATGTGAATATGTCGCATTCTACCAATGACGTTATGCCTTCCGCTCTGCGCATAAGCGCTATCCGAATGACCGATAAATTACTTTCTACCCTGGATACTCTAATTGTAGCTTTTGAAAAAAAATCGAAACAATTCGCGCACGTCAAAAAGCTGGGGCGTACGCATATGCAGGACGCGGTGCCTATTACTCTGGGCCAGGAATTTTCCGCTTATGCCGAATATATTAAAAGGGGCCGGGAAAGAATAAAACACGCGAGAGAGCCGATGCTTGAACTAAATTTAGGCGGTAGCGCGGTGGGTAATTCTATCAATGCCTCTCCTAAATATCGCGCCAAACTTTATCAACAATTAAAAAAGACGGTCGGATTACCATTCAGGCCCGCTAGAAATTTAATGGCGGGCACGAGCAGTAATAGCGATTTCGTAGCCTTGTCTCAGAGCCTGACGGCAGTGTGTGTGGACTTATCAAAAATTGCGAATGATTTTAGGTTGTTGTCTTCCGGACCCAAAGGCGGTTTGGGGGAAATTGTATTACCCACGCTTCAGCCGGGCTCTTCGATTATGCCCGGCAAGGTCAACCCTATTCTGCCCGAAGCAATCAATCAGTTGTATTTTTTGGTTTCCGGTAATAATTTGACCATTGAACACGCGGCGGAGGCCTCCCAACTCGAACTTGGGGTTATGCTGCCGGTAATCACTGACCGTCTGCTGGAGTCTTTAAAGTTGATGGACGAGCTGCTCTCCGTATTTGCGAAAAAATGCGTGGAGGGCATTCGGGCCAACCCCAAGCGCTGCAATGAACTCTTGGAAAATTCCCTGGCCTATGCGACGCTCCTAACGCCTAAAATCGGTTATGACAACGCGGCAATGGCGGTAAAACATGCCTTGGCCACCGGAAAAACGTTGCGACAGGTAGTGATTGAGAAAAAATTATTAACTCCCGAAAAATTTGATCAGTTAACGAAGCGGCTTAGCTTCAAGTAGACCGGGCGACTTTCTGTTTAGGACAACTTTTAAAAAATCCTGGAAAACAGGCTCACAATCGGAGCGAGAATGTAGTCCAGAAGCTTGGGATGGTAAAGCTCAGGATCGAACAAGACGGACCGGTTCTTCCATTCTTCTATGATGACCGAAAGCTCGCGCACGGCCTTGGGGCTTTTAAGGTATACGCCCACTTCGGAGTTAAGCTCGAAGGAAAAGAAGTCGAGGTTGTTGGAGCCTACCAACCCGTCCCTGCCGTCAATAAGCATGCACTTGGCGTGGTTCATCTTGGGCTCGAGATAAAAACGGACCCCCAAGAGCGACAGTTGGTACATAAAAAACCGCCCGACGGTATCCCCGATCAGGTGGTTGGAGATTTTCGGTACGATAACTTCCACTTTGACGCCCCGGAGCACCGCTTGGTGGAGCGCCCGCACGAACCAGCGCTTGGGCATAAAGTAAGGCGTAACCAGGATAACATGCTTCTCCGTGCGCGCGAGCGCTTTTTTGTAGATTTTCTTGAGCGCGGCGCTTTGTTTCATATTCTCTTGGGGAAAATGCTCCACTATCCAGGTACGCGTGCGATCGAGTATGAGTTTCCGGTTCTCCGCGAGGATGCGCGGGTCGCGGCCCCCGCACTCCGCGTAAACCTTTGCAAACGAACGCAAAATGGAGTTGACTAGGCGGCCGCGAATCTTGAGCGTCAGGTCCGTCCAGCGCAGAGCCACCTGATGGAAATTGACCCCGCCGATGAAAGCCACCCGCTCATCCACCAATAAAATCTTCCGATGAATACGATGCAGGAGGTTACTGTAGAAAAATACTTCCGCGCCCGCAAGCCGGAGCGCTAAAACGGAAGCCTTGGGGAGCTTCCGGCTCCCGAAAGCGTCGAGTACGATGCGCACCCGCACGCCCTCCTCTGCTTTTTGGCTTAAAAGTTTTAGGAAGTTGAAATGATGCAGGTCGTCCAGAAAAATGTAGGTCTCGAGATACACGGACTCCCGCGCTTCTTTTATGGCGGCAAACATCGCCTGCCACGTCCTAAAGGAGCTCGGATAAAATTCGTAAGACATCTGTGGACCCGAGGAGACTCGAACTCCTTACCCCCTCATTGCAAATGAGGTGCTCTACCAGATGAGCTACGGGCCCAATTTTTTGGACTCAAGTATTCTATATTATTTTCGTAATATTGCAACCAAAATCAGTCGGCTTTTTGTTTTGCCTTTCTCTTAAAAATAAAATATACTGATTGTTGCCACGGGCTCATAGTAAAGTGGCATTACGCGTCGTTCGCAATGACGAGTCCCGGGTCCGATTCCCGGTGAGTCCACAGAAAATGCCAAAGCATTTAAATATTTTAATTTCGGGGGCGGTGCAGGGGGTTTTCTTCCGCGCCCACGCGAAGAAAAAAGCCGATGAGCTTGGCATAACCGGATTCGTAATGAATCAAAGAGACCGCCGAGTGTATATCGAAGCAGAAGGCCCGGCAGGGGCTCTTCAGCAATTAGTCGACTGGTGCAAAGAAGGGCCGGATTCGGCGGAAGTATCAAGTGTAGAAATCAAAGAAGGAAAAGTAGTGAATTTTTCCGATTTCCAGATTAAGTATTAATTTGCTATAGTTAAAGTATTATAAGTATTTAAATACTAATATGTCGAAAAACAATTTTGTTTCCATCGCGGCGTTTATATTTTTACTAGTTGGCGTACTTCACGCACTCCGGCTCTTGAATGGCTGGGGGGTACAAATGGGTAATGCGGTGATTCCGATGTGGATATCG
>Ga0075888_109_pt2 | contig 26259 bp, 27 predicted proteins | sample RifGroA1_FD_68311 | JGI IMG/M metagenome (GOLD analysis project Ga0075888, IMG submission 68311) | Parcubacteria bacterium GW2011_GWA1_47_11
CCCACAAGTCCGACTTGGGGGGAAGCAAAGCAATGGAAACAAAAATAATAGACGGAAAAAAAATAAGAGCTGGAATTCTCCAGAACATCAAAAAAGATGTTGCGCTTCTGCCTTTTACGCCCGTTTTCTCTGATGTGCTGGTGGGGGAAGATCCGGCATCCGCCCAGTACGTGCGGATGAAAGCAAAGACCGCGGAATCAGTAGGCATGGCATTTCATAAGGCTGACTTTCCGGACTCCATAACGACAGACGAGTTGCTTGCCGAAATAAAGAAATTAAATGAGGTGAAAAATATGTGCGGCATTATTGTGCAGTTGCCGCTTCCGGCGCATATAGATAAGCAAAAAGTTTTTGACGCCATAGAGCCTGGCCTTGACGTTGATTGCCTTGGACGCATCGCCAGTGAAAAATTTTATAAGGGAGACACCAGTATCGGTTTTCCCACGGCGCTGTCTTCAATGGCGCTATTGGACTCCCTCAATATGGATTTGAAAGATAAAAAGATCGCAGTACTCGGGCAGGGGATGCTTGTGGGCAGGCCGGTCAGCGCGCTTTTGCGGTTCCGGGGACTTGAGCCCGTAATCATCGATATCAATACTCCAAACAAAGATAAAGCGGAGCTCATAAAAGGCGCGGATGTCATTATTTCCGGCATGGGTGCGGGCAAATATATCACGGGCGGCATGCTCAAGCCGGGCGTGGTTCTGATTGATGCCGGCACTTCGGAATCGGAGGGGGGTATAGTAGGCGACGTGGATCTGGAATCGGTCAAAGATGTTGCGAGCTATGTCTCGCCCGTACCCGGCGGCGTCGGACCCGTGACGGTGGCCATGCTTTTGAATAATGTGCTTAGTGTGGCAAAGAAACTATAATGGCAGTAATTTTCAGTTATATTTTTTACTTTGTCGCTTCGACCACATCTTCACTCCAGAGAAGATGGCTCATAAGGGACAAGGAGTTTACCGCGCGGCAGCAAATAACCTTTACCTTCCAGTGCGTGATGTTTTTATTTATCGGCAGTTTGTTCTTTCCTTTTTTTAGTGATTTTTACCTGGCCGGCAATTATGCCTATCTGGTTTTTCTGGCGGTAACCTGTGCCATTTTTGGCGCTGCGGGAAATATATTGTCCTATATCGGCCAAAAGCATTTGGATGCCGGAGAAATGAGCATCGTTTGGAATATTTATACCCCGGTAACTATTGTGCTCTCCTCTATTCTCGTGCACGAAGGGCTCACCCCGCTCCAGATAGTCGGAACGCTCCTCCTTCTCATTGCCATATTTATAATTTCAAAAAAGCACCACTTGGGCAGAATGCGTTTCAACCGGAGTTTCCTCTTCGTGCTCTTGGGCGGAGTTCTGATAGGCGTATTGCTCGTGGCCGAAAGAGCTCTACAAAAAACGACAGGGTTTTCAGCCGGGGTTATGATTTCTTGGGGCTCCCAGGTTCTAGGGCTCGGGATTGCAAGCTTTTTTTGGGGAAGTAAGCACAACTATACAAAAAAAGAAGTTGTTACCACCGGTACCCTGCAGTTTTTGGGAGCCTTGTCTTACGTGATGCTGGTATGGTTGGTAGGGAATTTAAGCGTGGTAACATCCGTCACCACCTTTAAGGTCGTATTGGTGGTGATAGCCGCAGGCATATTTTTGGGCGAAAAAGAAGATCTGCGGCGGAAAATTATCGGCAGCATCGTGGCAGTCATCGGGCTTTTATTAATGTGATATAATCAGACACAAATGAACGAGGCGGTTTTTTATTTTTTTTATAATTTTGCCCATAAGTCGGTCTTAGTGGACCAAGCGGCTGTTTTTGCGGCACTTTATTTACCATTTATCGTGGCCTTTCTCGCTTTTGCGTACCTGATTTTTTTCCGCCGTTCTTTGCGGGAATTCATTTTTATTTTTTTTACCGCAGGCGTAGCGGTGGTAATCTCTAAAATTCTCAAAATTTTGATCCACACTCCGCGTCCGCCGTTCGCCCTGGAGGGAGTGCAAAGCCTCTTTGAAAAGACCAGCTACGCTTTTCCTTCGGATCACGCGACCTTCTTTATGGCTCTGGCAGTGGCAATTTTTTTTATAAACAAAAAAGCCGGGCTGGTTTTTTTGGCTCTGGCGCTCCTCATAAGCATAGCCCGCATAGTTGTCGGCGTGCATTTTCCAATCGATATTTTAGGAGGATTTATCCTCGGCGCGGCGGTTGCTTATTTTGCTAAAAAAATATAAAATAGCTCTGCAATAATATGATTAAAAAAGTAATTCTGGCCTTGGTGGTCCTGGCGCTCGGAGCGGGCATTGGCCTTTTTGTGTACAAATCCGAGCCCCGGCTCAATAAAAACTATGAAGCCGAAAGCGCGTTTTTCAAAAACCATCCTTTTCGGTTGGGACTAGACCTGTCCGGCGGTAGCCACCTGGTTTACGACGCGGATGTTTCCGCGGTCCCCGCGGGCGAGGTCAACGATTCCATGTCAGCGCTTCGTGACGTCATAGAACGCCGCATAAATCTTTTCGGGGTTTCCGAACCGGTGGTGCAGGTTCAGCACAGTAGTGTGGTATCCGGTGCGGGGGAGCAACTTATTGTGGATCTTCCCGGAGTTACTGATGTCAAAAAAGCGATTGAGATGATAGGGCAGACGCCATCGCTCGAATTTAAAACGGAAGCTCCGGAAGGCACACCGATAAAAGTAAAAGCTAATCCGGACGGAACGGTGGATCTGGGCAGTTTAAATCTAACAGAACCGCAGTACATGTCTACGGGGCTCACAGGCCGATATTTGAAGCGGGCCACTCTGGAGTTTGACCCCACTACGCGGGTGCCGATGGTAAGCCTCCAGTTCAACGACGAAGGCACTAAATTATTTGCGCAGATAACCAAGGAAAATATAGGCAAAACGGTAGCCATCTATCTGGATGGCGCGGCTATCTCGACGCCGAACGTCCAGGAGGAAATACCGGACGGGCAGGCGGTAATTTCTGGTAACTTCACCCCCGAGGAGGCAAAAACATTGGTGGGACGGCTTAATTCCGGAGCTTTGCCCGTGCCGATCACCCTATTGTCCACCCAGACCATCGGAGCGACTTTAGGCGACAGCGCGGTAAGGGCGGGGGTTAAAGCGGCGATTATAGGGTTTTTCTTCGTGGTCCTGTTCTTGGTGCTCTGGTACCGCTTGCCCGGATTGGTGGCTTCCGTGGCGCTTCTTATTTTCATATCGATAATTCTTGCGCTGTTCAAGCTTCTGCCGGTTACCCTCACCGCGGCCGGCATCGCCGGCTTCATAATTTCCATAGGCATAGCCGTGGACGCCAACGTACTTATTTTCGAACGCATCAAGGAGGAGATGCGGTCGGGCAAAAGTATCGCGGAGGCCACGCAGGTTGGTTTTTCCAGAGCATGGTTCTCTATCCGCGATTCCAACATATCGAATTTTATCACGGCGGTTATCCTGTTTTGGTTCGGCACTTCCCTTATCAAGGGTTTTGCTTTGACACTGGGTATGGGTGTGCTCGTGTCGCTTTTTAGCGCCATTACCATTACCAGAATATTTCTCCGAACCCTGAGTTTCATGGGCGAAGGCAAGGTCGCGAGATTTTTATTTACCAGCGGTATTCACAGCGGAGTGGGCAAGTCTCCTCAATAATATAAATTTATGTTTATTACCCGGCACAAAAAAATATTCATTGGCTTGTCAATAACACTGGTGGTTCTGTCGTGCATCTCCCTTTTTGTTTTCGGTCTCCGGGTAGGAATTGATTTTAAGGGCGGAGCCCTGGATCAAGTTGTTTACAAAGATGCGCGGCCTGCGCAGGCGGGGCTCCAAGCTTCTTTAGAAGAGCTAAATTTCGGATCTGTATTATTGCAGCCCACGGGCGACTTGGGATATATCGTCAAAACCCGTCATTTAACAGACGCCGAACATGCCGAGCTTTTGGCTGTTCTTTCGCAGGGCAAAACCGATTCTCTTACGGAACAGAGCTTTAATTCTATCGGCCCGGCGGTAGGACGGGAGCTTACCCGGAAAGCCATCCTCGCGGTTATTCTGATATCCATCGCCATTATTTGTTTTATCGCTTTTGCTTTTCGCAAAGTTTCCGAGCCGGTTTCCTCTTGGAAATACGGATTGATTGCCATAGTTACTCTTTTCCACGACGTGGTCATCCCTGTCGGATTGTTTGTTCTCCTGTCGCACTTTTATGGAGCGGAACTGGATAGTCTTTTCGTGGTGGCTATTTTGACCATCTTGGGACTTTCGGTGTCTGATACTATTGTCATCTTTGACCGTATCCGGGAAAATTTGCACCACCAGACTTCCGCCAAGATCAATTTTAGTGAAATCGTAGGTAAAAGTTTGGAGCAATCCTTCGTGCGCTCCATAGGCACGTCGCTCACGGTTATACTGGTCCTGCTCGCTCTCTTTTTCTTCGGACCTGTCACTACCAAATACTTTGCCTTAATGCTTACCGCGGGTATGTTTTTCGGCACCTATTCCTCGATATTTTTGGCTTCACCCCTTCTGGTCTTGATTGGCGAGCGTCAGTCCCGAAAGAAATAATTGAGAAATAATGTGTTATACTTCTCTAAAGTCTTATTATCAGTTGAAATTCTAATACTATGAAATACCTTTGGATAATAGTTGGGGCAGTGGTTATCTGGGCGGTTTACATGTTTAACCGGTTCATCTCTTTGCGCAACCGTACGGAAGAGGCCTGGGCGGATATCGAAGTACAGCTCAAGCGGAGATATGACCTTATTCCCAACCTGGTAAATACAGTGAAGGGTTATGCCACTCATGAGTCATCCGCTTTTGAAAACGTAACCCGTGCTCGCTCGGCGGCCATGGGAGCATCCGGACCCACTCCCGCGCATGCGCAGGCCGAAAATATGTTGAGCGGAGCCCTTAAATCCATCTTTGCTTTGGCGGAGGCTTATCCGGATTTGAAAGCCAATCAGAATTTCCTGGCGCTTCAAAACGAACTGTCCGATACGGAAAATAAAATCCAGGCCGCGCGCCGATTCTATAACTCAAATGTGCGCGACCTCAATACCGGAATACAGAGTTTTCCCGGCAATGTCATCGCGGGAGCTTTCCGTTTCTCCGAAAAAGAATTCTTCGACTTGGCGGACGATGACGTAGCACAGAAGAACGTCGAGGTAAAATTTTAATCACATGATTACGCCAGAACTCCAATCATATGTTAAGGGTGAACTGGGCAGGGGTGTATCAAGAGAAGCCATCCGGGATAGTTTATTAAAAAACGGGTGGGCGGCAGAGGATGTAGAGCAGGTTTTTACGGCTACTGCTCCTTCGTTCGTTCCGCCTGTTGCTGTGGCAGAGCTGGAGCCAGGGACGCAGCCAATGGCTTCCCGGCCTGATGCCAAATTCCACTGGTCAAGCAAAAAAACAAAAATACTGATTGTCATAGTGGTACTGCTTTTTATTGCCGGCGGGGGCGCTTATGCTTACTACTCCGGGCTTTTCATTTCTTCGCCCCAGCAACTTGTTTTTGGGTCAATAAAAAATGTTCGCAATGCGAAAACAGTACAATATGACACCACCGTTGTAATGGACTGGTCCGAATTAAAAGACGGTCTCGAGGGGGCGGCCTCCATGTTTGCCGGCGGCCTTGATGTGCGGGAGCTTCGCCTCACCGCCAAAGGCGCATACGACCATTCCGACGCAAAGAATTTTAAAAATTTTCTGGCAATTTCCGTGGCGGCAGGTTCTATGGCCGTAGACGCGCAAGTGATTATTGCCAACCAGACCTTATACGGCAGTCTTATCCAAGCTTCAGGTCTGGGACTTTTCTCCGTACCCGAATCCGCGGAAAACAAATGGTTTTCCGTTCCTTTTGGATCCGAAGAGGGTAATACAACTGACAGTACTGCTGTGTCCTGGGTGGGACTTGATACAAGTATAATGAATAAGCTGACCGTTGCTCAAAAAGACCATATTTATGAATTGTCCAAAAATGCCAATTTCATAAAAATAGTCAAAAAACTTCCTTCGGAAACAATCATGGGGGATTCTTCTTATCATTTCATTTTTGATCTAGATAGAGCCGGAATAATAGCTTATCTTCAGTCTCTTAAAGAATACGTGAATTCCGTGGGCGCAAATGATTCCGAGCTTTCCGCCTTTGATCCTACAACTTTCGGTGAAGGACTGGATGATTTGAGAGATTTTGTCGGGGAAATATGGATAGGCCGAGCGGATAAATTGCCGCGGAAAATCTCCTTGAGTTTGACCGATGAGAATAAAAACGAGAAAGTAAAAGTAACCTCAGTCAGTATTTTTAGCGCATGGAACCAACCGGTTTCCATAGAGGCGCCCGTCGAGAGCGTGCCCTTGGAGGAACTTATGTCGGAAATGATGTCGGGTATGCTGGGTCCCGCAGAAGATAATACCTCAGATGTTCCCGACAAAAAAAGCAAATCCAATTAAAAATCGTTCCTGGCGTATGCTATAATGAAGTATTATGGCAACGCTTTATACGGAACAATCCAAAAATATCACTAAAACATGGCTCTTAATGTCGGTGTTTTTTGCCGTGGTCATTGGCTTCGGATGGTTCTTTAGTTCTTACTATGGCAACCCCAATATTCTCTACTTTTTCGTGATTTTCAGTATTTTGATGAATGTATTTTGATGAATATTTTTTCTTATTGGTTTTCCGACAAAGTGGTTATTAAACTCTCCGGTGCCAAGCCTGCTAGTCGGGAAGCGAATTTTGATTTGTATACCACCGTAGAGAATCTAGCGATTACCGCCGGTCTGCCGATGCCTAAAGTGTATATCATCACTGACGCCGCGCCGAATGCTTTTGCGACCGGCCGGAACAAAGAACATGCCGTAGTGGCGGTAACTACCGGGCTTATGGGCATTTTAAATAAAACAGAACTGGAAGGTGTCATTGGGCATGAGCTTTCACACATAGGCAACCGCGACATGCTGCTCTCCACTGTAGTGGTTGTGCTTGTAGGATTTATAACAATTCTTGCGGATGTTTTTAGGCGGAACTTATTCTTTGGCGGACACCGGGACAATGACAACAAGGGCGCGGGGGTACTTATAATAGTAGGCATAGTTCTTTCGATTCTTGCTCCAATATTTGCCGTGCTTATACAGCTGGCAATTTCCCGGAAGCGGGAATTTCTGGCGGATGTGTCCGGAGCGCTACTGACGCGTTACCCCGAGGGCCTGGCAAATGCGCTCGGTAAAATTGCTCAGAATAGCCGGCCGATGAACAGGCAGTCAACCGCCATCGCTCACCTGTATATTTCCGACCCCAAGGGTTCCGGATTCGGAAAGAAGCTAAAAGGCCTTTTCGCGACTCATCCACCCGTAGAGGAACGCATCCAAGCGCTCGTTAGTAGGCAGTAATCAATTCTGATATAATCTTTTTGTATTCTTTAAAATGAATTTAATTAATAGACGAGACTCCTCTAAGCGCCATTGGACCTATTACAAAAGGTGGGCTAGTCCCTGAAAGCAGAGAAGACTTAGCAAATCTCGTGGAGGCGTCTCTTCTAGAAGCATGTCTAGTACTTTTTGATAAAAATATAAAGACAATTTCTTCCTCTGCCAATAACGGGGATATAGTCGCCGGCAAGGCCTATGTAATAATTGATTATGGGTCGTTAAATGAGCGAAATAAGGATATAGCCCGTACTTTTGGAGATGTGTATGTTTTTCACGGCAGTATTGACGTGCCCGCAGTAAATTTGGAAATTAGAGTTGATAAAAATACAAAGGTTGGTCAGATACGTAAAGCCGCGCTCGCGATAGTGGAAAAATTTGAACAGCAATAAGTTGACATCTACGCTATAGCGTAGATGTAGCAAAAAGCGTATAATATAATCCATGCACAGAAGAAAGCTTCGATATAAAGGTATGCCGGTAAATATGTTTGGACTACCAGATATTAGCTATTACCGCAATAAAAAGAATGTACCGCAAAAAGTACCAAAGAGACAATACCTCAAGTCATTTACGGTAGATTTCAAGAAAAATGGATACAAAAATCTACTGATTATCTACGATATTCCCGAGGCAAAAAAGAAAGAGAGAGATTGGTTTAGACGCCAGTTAATAAATTTTAGTTTTATCATGATACAGCGGAGCGTCTGGGTGGGGCCTTCGCCGTTGCCAGCTGACTTTTTAGCCTACGTTAAAGACATAGGGTTGAAAGAAGAATTTAAAACATTTAAACTGGCCAAACCTTACTCTGACTAATCTACGCTATAGCGTAGATACGGATGGAGAGGTCTTCAATTTTTTGTTTGTTTTTGCTATACTTATAAGCATGAACATAGAGGACGTGGAAAAATTGGCGGAGCTGGCGCGCATCGAACTCTCCGCAGATGAAAAAAAATCACTCCTCAAGGATTTTGACAGTATTTTGGCATATGTAGATACCATAAAAGGTGCAGAGATCGGGGACGGGGATGTTAAGCCCGATCTGTACAATGTTTGGCGTGAGGACTGGGTAGAGCCGCGGGAATTTTCCCGCGAGTCCATAGTCGGGCAATTTCCGGAAGAAGAGGCGGGTTATCTAAAAGTGAAAAAAATCCTATGATTGATCTCGGCATTCTCACCATCGAAAAAGCGCATCAGGCTCTTACGGAAGGCGTTTTTTCCTGCCAGGAACTTCTGGATGAATATTTAAAAGTTATTCGGGAAAAAAATAAAGAATTGAACGCCTATCTTGAGGTCTATGGGGATATCGCGGAGCAGGCGGCGCAGGCGCAAAAAAAATTTAAGGAGAGTACGGCCGAGCTTCTGACCGGTATACCTTTCGCCATCAAGGACAACATTTTATTTTCAGGGCATACGGCATCGGCGGGTTCTAAAATTTTGGAAAATTATAAAGCGCCCTACGATTCTTTCGTGATCAGGGAGCTCAAAAAAGCCGGAGCGGTGATAATTGGCCGGACCAATATGGATGAATTTGCCATGGGTTCTTCCACACAGACCAGTGCCTATGGCGTGGCTAGGAACCCCCATGACCCTTCGCGGGTGCCCGGCGGCTCTTCCGGCGGCTCGGCGGTGGCGGTGGCGGCGGGCATGGCGCTAGTATCTCTCGGCACGGAAACTTGCGGTTCTGTGCGCGAACCTGCGGCGTTTTGCGGCCTGGTGGGCCTCAAGCCCACTTACGGCGCGGTATCGCGCAATGGCATAATTGCCATGGGTAATTCTCTGGACCAGGTTTCGCCCTTCGGCAAAACGGTCCGCGACGCAGAGATAGTCTTTCGAACCCTGTCTCAATACGATCCGGAAGACAGCACTTCCGTGCCGGAAAAATTGCGAAAAATAAAAAAATCCGAACTCGGTCCCAAGGTTATCGGTGTACCCTGGCATTTATTCGAAAAAGGTGTTGATTCGGAAGTAATGGCGAATTTCAAAGAGTCGATGGAAAAATTCAAAAAATCGGATTATGAAATCCGGGATATCGAGCTCCCGTTCTCCAAATATTCTCTGGCGGCATACTATATAATTATGCCCGCCGAAGTTTCTACCAACCTGTCGCGTTTCGACGGCATACGTTACGGTCTGCACAAAGAAGGGAAAAACCTAATGGAAGTTTATAAGAAAAGTCGGGGCCGGGGTTTTGGGGAGGAAGCCCGGCGCCGTATTCTTCTCGGCACCTATGTGCTTTCCCACGGGTATTATGACGCTTATTACAATAAGGCGGTGAAGATCCGCGACCAGATAAAAAAAGAAATCCGGGAGGCCTTTAAAACTGTGGATCTTATTGCCACGCCTACGGCTCCCATGCTCCCGTTTAAAATAGGGGAGAAGATGGATGACCCCGTGGCCATGTATCTTTGCGACCTATTTTCCGCGCCCGCAAACCTATCCGGAGTGCCCTCCATCGCGCTGCCGTCGGGACTGAGCAAAAACAACCTGCCGTTATCTATCCAGTTCATGGCGCCAGCTTTCGCCGAAGAGGTATTATTCGAAGCTGGCAAGAAATTTGAAGAAATAAGATAGTAAAACTGTGGTATAATACTTTAAACGTATGGATCCAAGCCAAAGCAACATTTTAGGCGACAGTTTCCTGAGCTCCCAATATTTCAACCCGGCATACCTCTTTGAACGCGGAGTATTTTACAGCCAGAAAATAATAAGTTTAGTTTTTACGCACCGGAACGCGAGCTTGTTAAAAACATCCTTTTTTATCCTGTCGATGTTCTTTCTTTGCATTATCTGCTATGTGGCAGTCAGGATGTTAGAGATCAGGCACAAGGAACATAAGCATTTGCACCATGAGATCAAGGAATATGCGAAGAATAAAGCGGAGCAGGAGAAACGCCTGCGTGAGGAGGTTGGCGGTTCCAAGAATCCCCGCTGGAGCAAAACTTTAAACTACATTTTTTCCCAGCATTCCAGCGACTGGAAACTCTCCATCATCGAGGCGGACTCCATACTTGAAAATCTGCTGAAAGACTTGGGTTTTGAAGGCGAGACAGTCGGAGACCGATTGAAATCCGCCACTCAGGAAACTTTCCGGGAGCTCACCCCGGCCTGGGAGGTGCACACCATCAGAAACAGAATAGCGCACGAAGGGCTTGCCTTTGAACTCTCCCACCATGAAGCCAAAAGAGTCATAGCCCTCTACGAGCAGATATTCCACGCCTACGGGTATATTTAATTCTTTCTTGTTTCCCTGGGTTGCTTTTTGAGGAATTTAGGGTAAAATTAGCGTATGCCTTAAGAGGCATTTTTTGATGCATAGCGGGGTGGAGAAGAGGCATCTCCAAGGGCACTCATAGCGCGAATAACCTAGGTTATGAGCCCGCGATATAATTTTAGGTACATTAAGATAGGTAGTTTATAAATAGCGGGGTGGAGAAGAGGCATCTCGTAAGGCTCATAACCTTAAGACCCACGTTCGATTCGTGGCCCCGCAACAATTCGGCAAGTGACATGCCATTTTCACATGTCCTCTGTCGAACGGGGAGGCAATTTGTCGACGTAGCTCAGCCGGTTAGAGCGTGGGACTCATAAGCCCAAGGTCGGTGGTTCGATTCCACCCGTCGACACAGCAAGCTAGAAGATAATTCCGGCTTGTGGTAAATTGAGATAGTTTGCGATCGTAGCTCAACTGGTTAGAGCACCCGCCTGTCACGCGGGAGGTTGGCGGTTCAAATCCGCTCGGTCGCGCAGAAATTCTACCCTTACTTTTATATTTTTTTAGGCCACGGGAACGGCTCCTCTCCTTCCTCAAGTTCTAGAATGCCTTCGGACTGGAGGCCTTTTACCCGCCCATCAAGGTATTCCTTCCAAACGATAAATTTCCCGGCCTGAACTTTGCCTATAATTGCGTCACTTACTACCTCCCGTTTACCCGTTTCTTTTTTCGTAGTTGCAAACTGCCACTCTACTGCCACATTCTTGCTGTCGATCATAATGGTATGTATATACACCTTAGTGTCTTTGTAAGCATCCCGGAAGAAACGCAGGTCTTCAAGGGTCTGTGCTTTATTCAACCTCCGTCCCGGATATGCGAACACCATGTCTTCATGGAGCAGGGAAGACAGTAATTCCTCGTTTCCTGTCTCCCATGCCTTTGCATGTTTGTATACCATATCGGTTATGGCCCTTTCATTTATCCGGGCTAATTTACATTTTACTAAAAAACCTCCCGCGCCGGCCAAGATGGCTATAGATATTACCAAGATTGTTAAATTTATTTTTTTATGCATGTTTTATTGTGTGGGAACTTGCTCTGATTCCGGCGCGGGTTCTTCTACTGTTGGTTCGGGTTCAGTTATTGTTTCTTCTGTTTCAGCAGGCGTTTCTGCGGGCGGCTCGGCTGTTTCCGTGGTTTCAGTTATATCCGGAGCAGGCGTTTCTTCCGTTGTTTCGGGAGTTGTAGTATCAGGCGCCAGCGGTTCTTCGGTTGCGGTGTTTTCTTCGGAGTCAGGGACAGACGGAGCGGGGGAGGAAGAAGAAATACCAGAGTCACCTAAAAGTTCTATAAGCTGGGCTTCTGTAACGCACGTTTCATTTATGCAGAGTTTGTCTTTCGCGCGGAAGGTGCCCGCGAATATATCACTTAGGCCATTCCCCGCATCCGCGAGCCACTCGGTAATCTTCGCGAAAAACCTATCGGTGAAAGATTTTTCATCCTCCGGAATAAGCGGCATGGCAATGGACTCGAGCTTCAGATTAAGTTCCTGAGTAGCTTTAATTAATCTCATTTGAAGCTCCAAGTTATATTGCACCGCCTTAAAGCCGTATTTCTCAGAAACCCATTCCGGGAAAACGGTTTCTACTTCCTGGGCAATCAAGCCGGTCTGGACTCCCGCCACATACCTTATGCCCTCATTTGAGTCTATGCCTTCTTTCCATTCGAAAGTGACCGGACGCAATTCCATTATTTTCTCCAGAGAATTTTCCAAAGTTGTCACATTCTTTTTCAGGTTGATATCCGAAGCGCAGGTTCCTGCCACCTGAACTCCCGATTCCCGGAAACAGTCATCGCTGTTTATGTCCGCGACCACGTCTAGGCCGTAATCCGGAGTAGCGTCGCCCACGCCCACCGCTCCTGCGAAATAGTTCGTTCCCGCCGCAGAGTATACTCCATAATTCGTATCTGCGCCGGAAGCGGTAGCGTAAACACCGTAAGTAGTTGAAGTTCCGGCCGTGTCGCCAAGGGCGCTAAAGTACCCTCCGTAAGTATTTACAGTTCCCGCATCTGTTCTCCCGGTATTTTCTGCCGTGTTGTAGTTGGCATAAGTGTTGGAAGTTCCTGTCGCAGTGTCAGCTCCGATTTTTAGCATGGTGTTATACGCTCCGTAAAGCGTCTGCCCAACTCCGGCGCCGGTAACTACCGCACTTGAAAAGAAGTTATTTGCAATTCCATAAGAAGCAGTAAGTGAGCCGGTAGCAGTCTGGGTCATCGCAATGCTCATAGCCGGAACGAAGTTAGAAGAAGAGGTCGCATCCAAAAACACCAGTCCCGCTCCGTTGCTTAGAGTGGCATTGGTGAAAGTGATGTTTCCGCCTCCTGTTGGAGAAACACTAAATGTTTTTCCTGAAGAAACTGTGGTGTTTCCACTTAGAGTAATTTCTCCCGTACCAGTAATAAAATTACCGGCACCAGCTTGCGTGATATTTCCACTTTGGTCGATGGTCAGGCGCTCGGTTAGCACACTAGGAGCCGCATTTGTGCCTGTCCAGAAAGACAGCTTTCCCGGCACTCTACTGTCAGCAATTGTTCCGCTACTGATGCCCTTGATGGCAGCCCCTGTTATGTAACCTGCCGCTCCGCCATAGCCAGTAAAATTAATAACTCCCAGTTCATCTGCTGTGGTTATAACCGTAGGCGATGCTCCTGTGCCTCTAGCTTTTCTAAAGTTCAAATCAAAACTATCTAGAGAAGCATTTGCTTGTGTTAAGAAAGTAAGTCCAGTCGCGGCTGTGTCTGACGAAACATGTAAAAGTCCCGCAGGCGCCGTTGTACCTATACCAACATTGCCCGCAAAATATGACTGGGCAGTGGCAGCGGAGTAAAGTGCGTAATTGCCTGCGGCAGACGTAGGACTGTTGATATAAACGCCATAATTATTCGTGGCCCCTGTTACGTTGGCTACGTAAAAGGCCGCATTACTGTCCGCAGTACCGCTAGCCTGACTAGTGACGCCGTATTTGGTGACAGCGCCAGATGTCCCGGCATCACCGCTTACTCCAACAGAAATACCTTGCATTGCAATTACAGGGTTTGAACCGGTTATCGTACCAGCCCACGAATTGCTAAAATCTGCTACATGACTTTCAATAGTTACATCATTAGATGAAATTGTCGGATTTGTATTATGACTCAGTGTCAAACTGTAAAATTCTTCCGTGGGAGAGAGAGCCGAAGTAATTGTACTATCGTAAACGGAAGTGATTCCCATAGCGGATCTTATACGACCCGCCCCCGGAGTAGCTCCACTATCTGTAAAAGAATAGGTTATGCCCTCCCTGCTCACAACAGCATCTGTATTGGTATAAATAAGGTCCAGGAGCGTAGTGCTGTTAGAAGAAGTAATGTCCAGTTTTTTATCCGGAGCCGTGTTCCCAATACCAACATTACCGCTATTTAATATAGTTATTGCCTCCGTCGCGCCGTTATTGCCCACAAGGAAATGCATATCCGCTCCAGAAGCTCCGATGCCGGACGTTGTTTTGAAAGTCAAACCCTGGGTAGTAGCAGAGCCGCCTATGACCGAAGGTGTAACCGCGGAAGTATCAAAATACCCCGTTCTCCAGCCGATGTCCGAAGTTCCTAAATCGTCCGTATTATCCGTGTCGGAAACAAGCGAGGTGTTGATGGCGACGCTTGCCAGGTTGTCGAGGGCAGTCGTAGCCCCACTTGATGCCACTGTAGCCCAGGTCAATACTCCGTTGCCGTCAGTCTGTAGTACTTGACTGGCCGCTCCGTCATCCGTCGGAAGTGTCAGGGTATATGTGCCTGCAGCGGCTGCAGACACTATAGTTACCGTTCCGGAAGTCGAGCCGTTTAGGCCTACGGAAGAAGTCAAAAGCGAGTTGGCACTGATTCCATCTTCGATTGAATTCGTAAGGTTGTCCGCGCTGTTCTCCATGGAAGTGAGTATGGCGTCGACCTGATTATCAAACGAATTTTGGGATACAAACGAAGACGTATCCACGGAGTTTCCGCTTGATCCTTGGGAGCCTGTCGGACCCGCAGGTCCCTGAGGTCCGACAGGCCCCGGAGCGCCCCGGGGAGAATACGTAATCTCATCCTGAAGTATTTTCCGGATGAGAGTGGTAAGGTCGATATTGGTTATCGGAGCCGCCACATTGACCACCGGAGCGGGCTCGGCAATGACCGTGGTTCTTTCCGCTGTGGGCGTTACCATGGTGGCCTCTGGATCGGAATATAAAAAATTGAACATGGCCTCCGACAGGGGCGCAATGATGAGATCATTGTAGGCGTCAACGATACTTGAGCTCAATACGCTCGCCCCGAGCATGGTGCCGTCGAGCAGATTGGAAGTCCGACCGCTCTCGGCAGCAGAGGAAATCCCAGCGGTCGTTATCACTGAGAGACATAGGACAAAAGCAAAAAAATATCGCAAAGGATGCTTTTTCATCGATACTACTATTATACCATTCTAAATTGGGTGAAAACGGGATTTTGGGGATAACGACGGGCACTATTTTTTGCAAAATCACCCGAAATAAACTAATATGTCTAGTGCTGCCGTTGTAGCTCAGTTGGTAGAGCACGTCATTGGTAATGACGAGGTCAGCAGTTCAATCCTGCTCAACGGCTCATCACGCCACCCTAGCTCAGTTGGTAGAGCACGTCTTTCGTAAAGACGGGGTCCCGAGTTCGATCCTCGGGGGTGGCTCAAGATTATTGCCCTATGAGTGTTCCCGCGAGGAGGCCCACCATAAGCGCCACTCCGCCCATAAACAGCATCCGAAGGCTCGATTTCAGTACTGGCCCTTTGGTGAATTTGGTTGTGCCCATGCCCAGGAAAAACAGTCCCGCCAGGGTAACTACTATCGAAAGCGGGAGGGCGATTTTTATTGGCAGGAAAAAATAAGATGCAAGCGGAACGAGGCCGCCTAAAATATAAGCAAAAAACATGAAGATGCCTCCTTTGAGAGAAGTTGATTCTTCGCAAGTAATCTTGAGTTCATGCATGGTCATTTCTTTCAATATGAGTTCCGGTTTATTGGAAGCCTCAAAAGACATTTCCGATGCCAATTTGTCTGACCAGCCGTCCATTAAGTACATCTGGTAGAGTTCTTCTTTTTCTTCTTCCGGAAAATCTCGGAGTTCCTCTTTCTCCTCCTTTATTTTCCTCTGATTCATTTCCTCATGGGAAATGTTGGAAACATACGAGCCGATGCCCATGGATATGGATTCCACGGAGATTATCACGATGCCGGCTAAAATGACAATGGAGTGGTTTTGGCTCCCGATCGCGATACCGGTGATGGAGCCCAAGGTGGAGACCATGCCGTCTTCTACGCCGAAGACAACTTCTCGCAAAACATTCGCTACCGAGGACTTCTGGTGGTGTATATAGTTTTTGTTGAATCTTTTAGGCGGCTCCATTATCATAAGTATAGCAAATAGCCGCGATTTTTGTTAAAGTGAATCCATGAAAGCAGGGGATACGGAAAGAGTGGCGGAGGAAATACGCAAGCTGGAAGAGCTTATGCAGCTCCCTGATTTTTGGGATGATAAAAACAAGGCCCAAGCCGCCATCAGGGAACTGGAAGAGCTTAAAGCGAAAAAAGAGGGTTTAGGAAAGTATGACAAAGGCAACGCTATTGTTACTATAATCTCGGGTGCCGGCGGAGACGATGCGGAAGATTTTTCGCGGATGCTTTTTGAAATGTATATGAAATTTTCGGGCTCGCGCGGTTGGGGCATAAACTTTATCCATGAAAATAAAAATGAGCATGGCGGCTACCGGAACATTTCCTTTGAAGTGGCGGGCTCGATGGCTTACGGCGACTTGAAGAACGAAGCGGGCGTGCACCGGCTGGTGCGCATATCGCCCTTCAATGCGAAAAAGCTCCGCCACACCTCTTTTTCACTAGTGGAAGTTTTGCCCAAGTTCTCCAAGCTCGAAGAAAAGGATATAATACTTCCTCCGCAGGAGCTAAAGATAGAATTTTCCCGTTCCAGCGGCCCCGGCGGACAGAACGTGAACAAAAGGGATACTGCGGTCCGTATCGTGCATATTCCTACCAATCTTTCTGTTCACGCAGCCACCGAGCGCTCCCAGGAACAGAACCGTGAACTTGCGCTTGCCATCCTCCGGGCCAAAATTTTCAAATATGCACAGGCGGAAAAGAAATCAATAGAGGAGTCCATGCACACCACCAAAAACACGGAGATAGAATGGGGCAATCAAATACGTTCTTACGTGCTGCATCCTTACAAAATGGTCAAAGATCACCGGACCGGCGCGGAAACTTCCCAGGTGGATGCGGTACTTTCGGGTGAACTTGAAGAATTTATTGAAGCGGAACGTAATTTGTGATAAGATAGACGGGTGATTTACTTTAATAATGTTTCCAAGATATACAAAGACGCTACAGCCCTGGAAGATGTGACTTTTACGGTAGAGTCTGGCGAATTTGTCTCCATTGTGGGACACAGCGGCGCCGGAAAAACCACCCTGACCAAACTTATTTTATCGGAAGAGCTGCCCTCGGACGGTACGGTATTTTTCGAGTCCGTGAATGTGCACAAGCTCCGCCCCGAAGAGCTGACCCGGCTCCGCCGCCGTATCGGCATGGTATTTCAGGATTTTAAGCTGCTCCCGCACAAGACTGCCTATGAGAATATCGCGTTTGCCATGGAAGCGGTGGGCAAATCAGACGAAGAGATAGCGAGCGATGTGCCCCACGTGCTGGAGCTTGTGGACTTGAGTCACCGGCATTCCCATTTCCCGCAGGAGCTGTCGGGTGGGGAACAGCAGCGCCTGGCTATCGCGCGGGCGATCATCAATCAGCCGGAGCTTATTATCGCCGACGAACCGACCGGCAACCTCGACCCGGTCAATACTTACGAAATAGTCCAGATATTGAAGAGGATAAACGACCTGGGCACTACGGTGATACTTACCACCCATAACCGCGGAGTCATTGAGTCCGTAGGAAAGAGGGTTATAACCATGGAAAAAGGCAAGATTGTGAGAGACACCAAGCACCACGGCAAGGAAGTGTGATATACTAAAAGTCATGGCGATGACCGCGTTTAAAAGAATCATTAAGGCCGGATTTCTCAATTTCAGGAGAAACGGTTCGATTTCTTGGGCAGCGGTTCTTCAAGTGGTCAATACTCTGGCTATCATTACAATTATTATTCTTTTACAAGCAGTTTTGCAGTCCGCACTCAATCAAATAAAAGACAAAGTAGATGTAAGGATTTATTTTACCCCCGATGCTCCGGAAGAGAATATAATGCTTCTAAAATCTTCCCTGGAACAGCTGCCAGAGGTGGCGGGAGTTATTTATACCAATGCGGAGGAAGCACTCAGAGCTTTCCGTGAACGCCACTCGGGGGACTACCCGACCATTCAGGCACTCGATGAACTTTCTCTAAACCCAATCTATGCGAACTTGAGCGTCAGAGCAAATGAAGTTGAGCAGTACGAAAATGTAGCGAATTTCATGAAATCCGACGGGCCAAGAGTTTTGGGCTCGCCGTCTTACATAGATAAGGTAAATTATTATCAGAACAAGTTAATTATTGACCGCCTAAATGCCATAATATCAGGCGCGCAAAAATTTGGTTTTCTTCTTACTCTCTATTTCGTAATCTCTTCCGTGATTGTTACTTTCAATATGATTCGATTGACGATCTTCATTTCCAAAGAAGAAATAGGCGTGATGCGCCTTGTGGGAGCCTCCAAGATGCATGTGCGCGGACCCTTTATGATCGAGGGCGCGATTTACGGCGTTATCGCCACGCTTATAACCTTATTCCTATTCCTGCCGGCGACGGTCTGGCTCGGTAGCAACATGACCGGATTTTTGGGCATAAACATGTATGATTATTATGTTGCCAATATTTTACAGATTTCCGCCATCCTCATGCTATCCGGCGTAGTTCTCGGGATAATTTCAAGCTTTCTGGCGGTGCGCAAATATTTGAATAAATAAAATGAAAAAGAAGGGGACAAAATATATTTTCGTGGTGGGCGGCGTGATGTCTTCCGTAGGCAAAGGCATTGCCGCTTCCTCCATCGGTAAAGTACTGCAATCCCGCGGTTACCGCGTAACCAATATCAAGGCGGATATGTATGTGAACATTGACGCGGGCACCATACGTCCGGCGGAACACGGCGAGGTGTTTGTGGGCGATGATGGCATTGAAGCAGACCAGGACCTGGGCAATTATGAACGTTTTACGGGGCAGACCTGCACCAGGGACAATTACATTACCACAGGCCAAATATATGCCGAAGTCATCCGGCGCGAACGCAATTTGGAGTACGAAGGCGAAGACGTTGAAGTTTATCCGGACATACCCAAGGAGATCGTCCGGCGCATAAAAGCCTGCCAGGAAAAGAATAACGCAGAGATAACTATCATTGAATATGGCGGTACGGTCGGGGAATACCAGCTCCTGCCGTTCCTGGAAGCTGCCCGAATGATGAAATCCCAGAATCCGGAAGATGTCTTCGTGGTTCTGATAAGCTATCTGCCGACGCCGTCTCTCTTGGGCGAGCAGAAGTCCAAACCTACCCAGCATGCCATCACCGACCTGTTTTCCGTGGGGCTTTCCCCCGACTTCGTAATCTGCCGTGCCGACAGTCCCGCAACTGCCGACATCAAACGCACTATCTCGAATGTCTGCTCGCTCCCGATAGAGAGGATAATTTCCGCACCGGATGTTTATTCCATTTACGACGTGCCGGTAAATTTCGAAAAAGAGAATTTTGGGGCGACCCTTCTAAAAACCATAGGTTTACCGGGTAAGAAAAAAGATATGTCAGACTGGACGGCGCTCGCGGCTAAAATAAAAAAAATCGACAAAAAGGTGCACATCGGCATCGTCGGCAAGTATTTTAATTTTAAGTCCTGCAAAGATACTTACATATCCGTAATTGAAGCCATCAATCATGCCTCGTGGGCGGAAGGCTATAAGCCGGTGGTTTCCTGGATAGACACGGAAAAATATGAAAAAGACAAGTCCAAACTGTCGGAGCTCGACCAGTTTGACGGCATTATCGTGCCGGGAGGTTTCGGCAAGCGGGGGACCGAGGGCATGATACTGGCGGCCAATTACGCGCGGGAAAAGAAAATTCCTTATTTCGGTCTTTGTCTCGGCATGCAGATAATGACCCTCGCTTTCGCCCGGAATGTTTTAGGTTTAAAAAACGCCAACTCCACGGAGTTTGATTCGGAGACCCCCGATCCGGTAATTGCCACCATGCAGGACCAGGTGGAGAAAATAAAAAATAAAAATTACGGCGCCACGATGCGTCTCGGAGTTTATCCCTGCGAGCTAAAAGACGGCACTATCGCCCGCACGGCTTATGGCAAGAAAAATATAATTGAACGGCATCGCCATCGCTATGAAGTCAACAACTCTTACATCAAGCGCCTGGAAGAGGCCGGGCTCGTGTTTTCAGGCAAGTATATAGAGGGTAATCTGATGGAAATCGCCGAACTACCCAAGAGTGTGCATCCTTTTTACCTGGGTACCCAGTTTCATCCGGAATTCTTAAGCCGGCCCTTAAATCCTCACCCGCTCTTTTCCGCATTTATCCGGGCAAGCATTCCGAAAAGGAAATAAGACTTATTCTTTCACAGTGAGCGTGCCGACCATGCCCATAGCCCGGTGTTCGCCGACCGAACAGTAGTATTCGAAACTACCGGCCTTGTCCGCGGTAAACTCGAGTACCTCTTCAGCAGGGGATTGTTTCTGCGCCGCGGCTACTCCATATTCGTCAATTTTGAAATCATGGAAGCCTTGGGTGTTTTTGAAGGTTATTTTTACTTTGTCGCCCTTATTTACCGTGAGCGTTGCGGGAGCGAAAGAGAAATTTTTTGCCGTCACGGTGAACTCTTTTACCGGTGCCGCTTGCGTCTCCTCCTCGACGACAACCGTTTCCGGCACGTCCTCTACTCCGGGTGCCGGCATAGCGCTTTCCGCGCCGGTGTCGACAGTATCCGTTGGCGCTTCGGCCTTCTGGCCCTGGCTCCACCAAATAAACCCGCCTATCACTACAACCAAAACTATAACTACTATATACGTGTTCTTCATATTTTTGTTTTCCCTTTAACTATTAAAATAAAACAAATCTATTATAACATATTCAATTATGATTAATGCACCACAAATGGATCCGCTTGAGGCAGAGATTATCAGCCCGAATCGCAAGCCTATTCTTTCGGCTTCCAGTCGTTGTGCCTGCCGTCCCCGCAGTCGCACTTCTTGAGCTCCTTACCGTGCGCCATGCAGTCGCCGGCCTGGCAGGTGCCCGGCACGGTGGAAACCCCTTTACAGCCACCATGGCAGACATAATGCTCACCCTCTTTGGTTGTTTCCTTCTCGTCATTCATAATTTAGTATTATAGCAACTAATACATTTGATTAAAAGGGGATTTTGTACTATTGTAGTTAAGTTATATTGGGAGATCGTCTAATGGTAGGACACATCCCTCTGGAGGATGTTATCTTGGTTCGAGTCCAAGTCTCCCAGCCAGTTTGACTTTTATTGATAAAGATGTTATTCTAGTATAAATTGTATTTTAAAAAATCGCTGGATAGGCCAGAAAAGAGAAAAATAAATTTCTTCTTTTTTCCGACCTATCCAGCCTGTACGATGCTGGAGGGTAGAGGAGACACCCAATGTCATACGTGCTAGCAATCGAGTTCGTCAACTCATCACCAAACGTCAAGGCCGTCGCTGGGATTATCCTGGCAATCCCTGGCGCAACGCGCCTGGGGACGACGGAAACGTCAAGCGAGTTCAGGCTCGCAAAAGGAAGCATCGTCTCGTTTACCTACGTCCCCGGTCAACCAAAGAAGATCACAATGCCGATCAACTCAGAACACCCAGGAGAATTCGTGGATCTGGCGACCGCCATCGAAAACTTCATGGCGACTGCCTGACGTCTCATCAAGGGCGGAGGCGCGCGGACTATTTGTCCCCGCCTCCACACCCCTACACAGCTTAATTATTGTTTCTTACTAAATTTTAATTCGTCCTTATTTCCCAACAAAGCGGTTCCAACTTCGTCCCAGACGATCAGCCAGCGAAAAATGAAAAAGTTTTAAAAATTACACGAAGCAACAAACAAAAAAACACCATTTCAGATGATGTTCTTTTGAGTATGGATGACAGAAAGAATGCCGGGGTCTGCCATCCACATATACACTCCCCCGAAGAGCGATGATCTTTACTGCGACGGAGCTTGGAGCAACCTCTGAATCTCGTGCAGACCGTATGCGATCGCGGACAGAGCCGCCTCGTTCGGTTCTTCGAGGTTGACTTGGAACCACGGAACGTGGCCGTTCCAACCCAGAGCGCTCAGAGCTCGGAGCTGGTTCTCGTTCGCTGGGTCGACCACGACTTCTTCGTAAGTAACGTACCCTCTCAGTTTGGTTTTTGCTGCAGCGCAATCGGGACATCCGGACTTCGTGTAAATCGTGACCTTCAACAACATGGCATGCATCCTCCATAATTACAACGCTTACGATATGTAACCGTTGTTTCCGGAAAATAATTTTCGAAGAGCGACTACAATGCCACTCCTCGAAAAAGTGGCGTTACTTAAATAAATTACCATTAATGTATCATTGTGTCAATATTTTGTTTCTTCAGAAAAGTTCCAACATCGTCCCAGACGATCAGCTATTGATTTTATTATCTTTTCTATCATAATTATTATTTATGATTTGGAAAGATATTGCCACAACCCTATATCTTGGGATTATCGGAGGATTAGTGCCGGGCCCTATACTTTTCTTGGGCCTTTCTGAAATGGTTATTTCACGAAAAAAGGGAATTAATCGTGGGTCTATGTATATTATAGTTGCGGGACTAACGGAGATGGCGATTGGCCTGTTCTTAATCATAACTGCTTCTTGGTTAAAGATACCCGCAATTGTTTTTCATGGTTTTGCGATTATTGGGATAGGCCTACTGATATACATAGCAATTGAGCTTTTTAAACTTAAAAAAATCGACTATCAGCAAGAACAAAAAAACGTAGGGGTTTCTCAGGTGATTCTCTTGATGATTTTTAATGGGACAGTTTGGCTCTTTTGGCTTTCCGTTTGTTTACCGATAGCATTTAGTTTGGGCAGCCAGATAAATCTGGGAGAATACCTGTTCGTTCTTATTTTTGAGGTAGCCATGGTGGCCACAATGCTCACTATATTTTTCGGATTTAGTTATTTCCAAAAATTTTTTTATGACAAAAAAAATGTCGAAACATTCTTAAATGTCTTATCATTTCTAATCCTGCTGGTGGCCGTAAAAGTTCTTTACGAAGAACTGGTGTTTTGGATATAATAAGGCAGTTCCAACATCGTCCCAGACGGTCGGCAAGTAGGTGCTTATGTTAGCTCGAGAGAGCGAAGGAAATCCTCTAGTTCTTTGCCTTCTATGGCACAGTGGCCTCCGGGGGCTAGCTTGCCGAGGTTTATGTTCATGATGCGTATCCGCTTCAAGTCCTCGACTTCCTGAAAAAGCGCGGAGCACATCCGGCGTATCTGATGTTTCTTACCTTCCGTCAGTATGATGCGGAAAGAGCGGTTGCCTAGTATTTCCACTTTGCATTTCTTGGTTACCTCGTTTTCGATCCTGACCCCGCCCTCCATCTTTTCTTTAAAGCTCTTGCGGAGAGCATTTTTAGTTTTTACCATATATTCTTTCTCATGTTCATATTTCGGGCCGAGGAGGCGCTCCGTAACCCGGCCGTCGTTCGTTAGCAGGATAAGCCCGTGGGAATCCTTATCCAGGCGTCCCAGGGGAAATACTCCTTCCACCGGGAACACCTCTTCGATATCTTTGTCCGTACCCTGCGCGGAATGGGTAACTATGCCCTGAGGCTTATTGTAGGCGAAGTAGAGCAGGGTCTTACGCGGCCCCCGAAACTTTACTTCCACCTTGTCGGTTTCGTTTATCTTGGTGCCGAGTTTGGCCAGCACGCCGTTGACAAATACGAGTCCTTTTTCGATGAGTTCGTCCGCGCCGCGCCGGGTGGAGTGTTTTTGAAGCGCAAGATATTTATTTATACGCATGGGAAACACAGGCTTTTCGCTCGCCGGTTTCGGCTCAGACTTTTTGATTTTCTTGATATATTTCGCTTGCTTCACTTGGGCAGTATAGCATTAAATATTATCCGGCACAGGCCCATGAGGGGTAGTGTTGCTCGGCTCGTATATCTGCTATACTGCCCTTAATGAAGAAAGTTATCGCCCAACATGCTAAAAATGCGGTGAAAAGTACCCGCTTCTGGTTTTTTGTAAGCCTTATTTCTTTGTGCGGTGCATTTTTTTCTTTTTACCCCGGCATTTTTGACAGTGCGGTAATTTACAGCAAGGATGGCGCAATTGCTCCGGAACCGCAAGAAACAAAAGCGAAAGAAATCAAAACCGTTTCCCTGCCCCCGCTGGACAAGGACCTCTATGACCGCAAAATGGAGGAGCTTGCGAATAACCCTCCGCCTCCGCCGCCAGTAACCAAGATCGTGAAAAATCCGGAAACAGGCGCGGAGGAAACCATGGTCGTAGAAAAACCCGCGCCTAAATATCTTTGGCCGGTAAAAACGACTTACCCTAATGCTGGGGCGCTCCTGCCTTTTAACCGCATCATCGCGTATTACGGCAACCTGTATTCCACTAAAATGGGCGCGCTCGGGCAATATCCGGAAGAGGAAATGCTCGGCCGGCTCATGGCCGAGGTCAAAAAGTGGGAAGCGGCGGACCCTACAACGCCGGTGGTGCCTGCCCTCCACTACATAGCGGTCGTGGCGCAGGCAGGCGCGGGGCAAGACGGCAAGTACCGCGCGCGCATGCCGTCTACGGAAATAGACAAGGTGCTCGTCATGGCGGAAAAAATAAACGCCATCGTGTTTTTGGATATTCAAGTCGGGTTCTCGACGGTGCAAGCCGAGATTCCGCTCCTCGAAAAATATTTAAAGATGCGGAATGTCCATCTCGGCCTCGATCCGGAGTTCTCCATGAAGTCCGGTATCCGCCCGGGCAAAATTGTCGGCACCATGGACGCTACGGATGTGAATTTCGCCGCCACCTACCTCGCAAAACTGGTGAAAGAAAATAATCTTCCACCCAAGGTTCTTGTCATCCACAGATACACCCAAAGAATGGTTACCAATTACCAGAGCATGTTGCCCCTGCCGGAGGTACAGATAGTCATGCACATGGACGGCTGGGGCGGCCAGGCGAAGAAAATCGGCACCTACACCCATTTTATTTACCCGGAGCCGGTACAGTTTACGGGCTTTAAATTGTTTTACAAAAACGATACTCTGGACCCCGGCACATTGCTCTTTGAGCCCGCGCAGCTCCTGAAATTAAACCCCCGCCCGATATATATCCAGTATCAGTAATTTACTATATTCAGGCCCTCTATTAAAAATTTGGTCACTTTGTAAAATTCTCGTAAGGCAAAAACGTTAAAGTAAAACCTTCGCTGTTTAGTAATTTTTGATATTCTCGTAAGGCCTCTTCGTGCGAAGCAGGCTGTGTTACCTGTCTCACTAAATTTTTAATCCTGTCTTCTTTTTCTAGCGGGACTTCATATTTTTTCGCTAGTTTTTGCAGTTGTTTAAAAACGGGTTTATATTCTCGCTTTTTTGTAAGACCGGTATTGGTGAGAATTTGTAAAATAGTATCCAGAGGCAAATCTCTTGTTATTCCTATTTGGTTTAAAAGATTCTGAGATTTTGCATCTAGAGCCCCTATATAACCAAATAAGGTATCCTTTACCTCTTCTTCCCATTTTTCTAATTCGATAAAAAGAGGGCTTGACGCTCCTCCGCCGTATTCATACACGCCATCTATCGTATAAAGTCTCGGGCTCCAGCACCTATCCTTATTCTTCGCGTTAAACTTGTTCAACCCGATGGCATTACGCAAATCACCTATGCTCGGGGGCAGGCCATAGGGTATCGCTTCGCTTCCTGCTAAAACTGCAGCAACCCGCTCCGGGCTATAGTTCAGCGCTCCCAGAGTGGGCCTGAGAGGATGTGTATGAATAAAATAAATCTGCCGATTTCCTTTATACAACCGGAAAACTCTGTTAAAATTTTCCGCTTCTGTTACAACTTTATATCTAGAACCGCGGGATAGCTGGATGACTCTGTTGCCTTCGCCAGCAACGGCAATGAAAGATCTTTCAAAATCATCATTCATGACCATGTCGATCATCTCACGTTCAGTAAATATCTCCGTGGGTGTTTCCGATGGGAGCAGAGCCTCAGTGTCTTTCAAGGGATCGGCTGGCGTAGAGGCGAGAAGATTTTTAGTATCGATAGCCGTGGCGGCAACAAAAATCCCCGCTTTTTTTAGGAAATCCCTCCTACTTGTTGTGGCCGGGGTTTTGTCAGGACCAGTCTTTGTGTTGTGATTGCCGGGAGGCCCCTCGGGAAATTTCATGATACCATTATAAGCGTCTGGGCAGGCTTTATCAATTGCGGGCAAACCTGCCGCTGGAGGACGAAGAGGGCAGTGGTAGTTTTTGAAGTCGGGTAGTATAATTTTAATATGAACGAAAATCAGGAACAAAAAGCGTGGCG
>Ga0075888_106_pt1 | contig 23583 bp, 22 predicted proteins | sample RifGroA1_FD_68311 | JGI IMG/M metagenome (GOLD analysis project Ga0075888, IMG submission 68311) | Parcubacteria bacterium GW2011_GWA1_47_11
GTCGAGCGTGGAAACGTCTTCCCAGCGCCCGCAGGTATAGTTGTTCGTGCTGCCGAGCAGTATCTCAAAGATTCGAGGGTCTTCGTCATAATGGACTTCAGCAACCCGCTTCGAACGCGCGCGATTCTGTACATCTACAAGACCAAATCGAAATTTACGCAAGAGTACGTCAATACGCGGCACGCGGAGGTGAGCGCCCGATTTTATTATGCGCAGGATAAATCCGGCGATGTCGGAGCATTCCCACCAACCGTTGAGATATGCATCGCCAAGCCCGACGGATCCGCCCAATAAAACGGCGCGATAAAAACGCTCGTCTCTGATATGCGGGTCCCAAGGGGACCCGCCGTTCGGCTCAATACCCGCCCGACGTAACAAGTATGTAAGGGTAGGTTTGAACATGCTGCGGTCCTCTCCGGCACGAGTATTTTACTGCGGCTTCAGCGTGCCGTCTTGGATTTGTTTTATCAGGTTCTGCATCTCGAGCGCGGCGGCGGGTTGCAGTTTGGCTATTTTTTGCAGGAGTGCAATGGTGTTGGCTTTGTCGCCCGATGCAAAGTACACCGACGCCAGGCCCAGCAACGTCTGCACATCGCTCGGGTTCAAATCAACGCGTTTCTGCCAGATAGCAATAGCCTGCGGATAGAGTTTGAGGCTCATGTACACCTGCAGGAGTTGGGGGTTGTCTACCACAGTCGAACCGTACTGCTCGCGCAGCAGCCTGTCTGCAGCGGCGGGCTGTCCGGTGGCATAGAGCGCCGCCGCATAGTAGTTGCGGGCGGCGTCAAAGCGGGGCTCCGACTCAAACGCCTGCTTCAGCACCCCTAGCGCGCTTTGCGCGTCCCCGCCCTGCAAGTAGGTGAGCCCGAGCTGGATGAGGATTTGCTGCTTTTTTGGCGAGTACTCGAGAGCTTTTTGCAGATGCGCGATGGCGTCGCCGATCTGCCCAAACTGGCCGAGCAGCATCGCCTCAAAAAGCTCCAGCCGCGCGTCGCCCGGGCGCGACGTGCGGAGCGCATCCAGAGCACTTTTGGCAAGTACAAACGCGTCGGACTTCAACTGTGGCGCGACGCTACTCTGCGGCGCGAGGCCCGAAACAAACTGCGCGAGCTGTTCGGTAGATTCCTGTATCCCGAGCGGGTTGCCGGGCCACATCGCCGGCCCGAGCGCCGTTTGGAAGTCCGCGAGATTATTTTTTGGATCGCGCGGCACGCCGACCACAATGCCAGAGCTGTTGCGCCCGGCCACCTGGGTCTGAAGCGCCGAGACCAGCGCCGAGGCACGCGCAAGCGCGGGGGCGTTGAACGACCACGCCCCAAACAGCGCTAGGGCGGCGACTACCGGAGCAACCACTGCGAGCGTGTGCTCGGGCATCGGGCGGGAGAGCGCCACCGAGCCCGGCAGCTCGCGGCGCGACATCGAGTGGAGAAAGCCGAGGAGCGCAAAAAAGTACATCGCGCTCACCAGGTTGTCGAACACAAACAGATTGTTGAACGCGTATGCCGCCAAAAGCCCCAGCATGGCCGCACGCTCCGCTGGCGAAAACTTTTGCGAGCGGATGATTGCCCACGCCGCCAGGAGATAGAGCGCAGTGTACAGCAAGAACGCGGGCGCGCCGCCGGCAACGGCGAAGTCGAGGAACTGGTTGTGTGCGCGGTCAAACCACGCCTCCTGGTTGTACATCCCCGGCTCGTAGTATTTGTTGAATACAAAGTTAAAGTTATCCTGCCCCCAGCCAAAGAGAGGCTTTTCCATGGCGCCTTTAATCGCCATTGGCCAGATATAGTTGAGGCGCGAGACCACAGTCGTCTCCGAAAGCGAAATAGAGGCGACGCGGCGTAGCGCCGGCGTGTTTTTGACAAACTCGGCGTCGCGCGCGGCGTAGAGCACCCCGCCAAGGACCAGGACCGCGATAACCGCACCTACGGCGCTCCGGCGCAAAACGCGCGACTCTCTGCCGCGGGCAAAAATAATGAGGTAGAGCGCCGCGACCACAAGACCAACCGCCAATCCCAAAATAGCGCCACGCGTCTCGGTGAGCAGGATGCCGACGCTCTGGAGCGCTATCGCCGCCACGTAGAGCACTTGGGGGGTCAGCGCGTTATGTTTGTCTTTGGTACGCGCGAGCAGGTAGAGCGCGAGAAAGAGGTTGATGAGCAGATACACGGCCGTGTAGGTCGCGTTGCCAAAGGTGGTGTCGGCGCGCGCGCCGCTCTGGCTCGATATGGTGAACCAACCCAAAAATTGCAACAGCGCCCAGAGGCCCTGCACGGCGCTCACGGCAACAGACCAGTTGAGAAAGCGCTCCCACAGGTTTTCCGCGCCGAGGAGCGCGCCGGCGACGATAAACCACGCAAAGAGATGGAGGAGCCCAAGATAGCCCTCCATGCGCTCAAAGTTGCTCCAAAAGCTTTTTGACGGGTCAACCGAAAGCACGGTTGCGACCCCCATCCACACCACAAAGGCAAACACAGCCCACATAATATTGGAGGCGCGCGGACGGTACTTAGGGACGGCAAAGGCAAGCAGGAGGTAGCATAGCAGCGCAAACTCGACCAAAAACCGGAAGGCAAAGTTTTTGCCCGTAATGTAGGGGAAGAAGAGGTTTGGCAACCCCCAACCGCCGCTTGCTACTATAAAAGGTACAAATAGGGCCGCAAAAATCGCGGCAACGGCACCCCAGCGCAGATAGTCGGTATATTTCATACGTCCGACACTATACCACACTACGAACTGTGCTGCATTTTGTAAAAATATGACTTTGTGTTTTTTAACAGTTCGGCAGGTGTGCCCTCCTCGACAATGCGCCCGCCTCCCAGAACTAATATCCTGTCCGCGTCTGCGACAGTTGACGGCCGGTGCGCGATAATAAAGACGGTTACCGAGCCGCGAAGTTTAGATATCGCCTCTTGTATAAGCTTTTCGGACTCGTGGTCGAGCGCGCTCGTCGCCTCGTCGAGTATGAGGAGCGCTGGCTTGCCAACGCCGCGATCGCCTACCGTAGTTTGATATCCGTCCGGCAAACCCATTATAAAGTCGTGGATATTTGCCTGCTTGGCGGAGGCCATAACGTCTTCCATCGTCAGCGATTCTTTATAAAAGCGAATATTTTCCTCGATGGTGCTGTGGAGTAGGAACGCTTCCTGTGGAACGTAGCCAATACTTTTACGCCACGCGTCGAGCGCCATGTCATTGAGCGGCATGCCATTGACCATAAGCGCGCCCGCGGTCGGTTTAAATAGCCGGAGAAGCAGGTCGGCAACCGATGTTTTACCGGTACCAGACGGTCCGATGAGACCCACTGTCTCTCCCGCATTTACCTTGAAATCTATGTTTTTAAGCACTTGCTTATCCTCGTTGTAAGCAAAAGATACCCCCTTAAACTCCAGCGTGCCGTTAAAAATAATCGGCTTTCCGCCCTTATTCGCCAGTTCGCGATGCAGGTTGAGGTGGCGCTTAAACGCGGATATATTCTGCGCATACGGCAGAAATTCGGAGATGCTTTGTAGGGCATTTTGTCCGGACTCCAGATAGGTGAATATTTTTTGGATAAGGTACAGCGTAGCGCCGAAAGAAATGATACTGAAACCGGGCGTGCGATACGTCAGCATAAAAAGTATCACCACCAATATAAGACTGACCGGCTGGAAGAGGCTGCTGCTGACAGAACGCACGAGCGCTTGGCGTATTGATAGCACGCGCAAAAGCCCAATCTGCCCGCTCCCCTTTTGAAGCGCGGCCTCCTCTGCGCCGGCGGCCTTTACCGACTTCATGCCGATGATGTGCTCGCTTAAGAATTGGGAAAATTGCTTCTCCGTAAGTGCTGTCCTCTCGGCAATACTCCTTGTGCGCCGCAACAGCGGCCGCACCACAAAAAGCAACACCACGCCGCCGCCGAGCGTGTAGAGCGTCATCACTGGCGATATGTTGAGCGCCACCAGGAGATACATAAGGAAGCCGCTAAACGACTGGATAACTTGCCCGACGATGCCCAACAGCCCGCCGGTACATTGGATGTCCCGCACCATTGTGTTGTGTATGGCACCTATCTTTTGTTTGAGCAGGAACGGCCAGGACGAATGCATTGTGCGCCGCAGGACATCCTCGCTTTCTTTGCCGAGAAAATCAGCGGCTATCCAGCCGCGGATGTATCCGAATACCACCACCGATACTGCGCGGAGGATAAAGAGTCCCAACATAAAGACTAGCAAGTAACGGAAGCTGAAGGGGACATGCAAGAACGCGAAGAGCCCCTGTATGACTTTGGTAATAATGTCAGTCGCCTCGTTGGTATTGCCGGTAAAAAAGGAAACAAGCGGTATAGCGGCGTTTATCCCGATGCCTTCGAGAATGGCGCTCAAAAATCCGGAGGCGGCAAGCGCCAGCAGATGCCAGCGATACCGGCGGAACGTGCGCCAGATTGTTTTTATTGTTTCCAATACAGCCATGATAATGCCAATTAGACCCCGGTCTCCAGCACGTTGCGCAGAGTGAGATAATTATTATACTTCTTATCCGCCCAATCTTTGAACTTTCTCCTGCGCATCGCGTTTGCGATTTCTTCGACTCCTTCTTGCACAGTGTGGGCGGTTTTAAAACCGATGCACTTCTGAATTTTGGAGAAGTTGACGCGGTAGTCACGGCGGTCTTTAATATTATTGAGCCACTCAATTTTTACGCCCTTACATTTTCCTGCGATCAGTTTAGCAATAGAAGCTACGGTGAAGTTGTCCTTTGTCGCCCCGACGTTGAATATCTCACCTTGCACCTTTTCGAGAGGGGCTTGAATCATCGCGAGACATGCACGCGCCGCATCATCCACATGAAGGAGCGGGCGCCACTGCTCGCCGCCGTCCACCGTAATCCTCTTTTTGGTAAAGGCGTGTGCCGTCATGATATTGGCCACAAGGTCGAAGCGCATCCGCGGCGAGAGGCCATACACTGTTCCGAAGCGCAAAATTACCGGATGGAAATGGTTATTGGCGTTGCGTAGCAACTCGCGCTCGGCATATAGCTTGCTCTGAGCATAAAGCGAGACCGGATTTAGCCTGCTGTTCTCGCTGAGGAGTGATGGGCTGACTCCATATACGCTACAGGACGAAGCAAATACGAACCGCGACACGTGGTAGTACTGGCAGACGTCGATGAGCAGTTTGGTTGAAAAATGATTTTCTTCCATAGTCTGGAGCGGATTGAGCGCCGCGGCCGGGTCTCCAACGATGCCGGCAAGATGGACCACGTAGTCCGCCTGCGGCACCACTTTCATGAGTGTGCGGATATCGCCGACGTCGCCCTTGACCAGGATAAAGTTCTTATGTTTACGAAGTGCGCGGATGCCGCCATCGCCGAAGGTGAGTTTGTCGAGTACGATGACACGGTATCCTTCCTTCAGCAGACGGCGGCTTAAGTGCGAGCCAATGTATCCCGCTCCGCCGGTAAGCAGTACCGTAGAGGGTCGAGCCGATTTCTGCCCGATTGAAAAAAGCGCGACCGGGCGCTTATTGTCATCGACTACCGGCACTTTGTCGATAATGCCGGTACCAAAGGAAGTTGCTTTCATCGCGAGCTTTTTGAGCCCTGAAAGAGGCATCGACTTGGTGGCAGATACAAAAGAGGTGTTCATGATAGAACTGATGTGCGCTTTTTGGTCTACGCCTTTAAGCAACGCCTGTTTGATGTCGGACAGGGTTAGCACGCCGAGCAGCTCGCCGTCCTTGCGGCAGACAAGGCAAATAGTGATTGCCTTTTTATAGAGATCGCTGATAGCCCTGCCGATAGGAACCGAGGGGCTGTAGATAAAGCGCTTAATCTTTTTATCGAGCATGGACAAATTCTTTGAACACTCTGATAATGCGGTCCATGTCCGCCTTCGTCAAATGCGCATACATCGGCAACGAGAGTACATTTTTTGTAATACGTTCGGTAACCGCAAGGCTTCCCTTGCGTGCGCCGCGGTATGCCTTCATTTTGTGGAGCGGCGGATAAAAATATTTCCGAGTCGTCACTCCCCGCGAGGCGAAATAATCATGCAGATCGTCGCGCGTATACCCCAGGGTCTTCGGGTCGACATACACCGAGAAGTCTTTAAAAGTCGTCTCCGCGCCCGCGGGTATCTTCTGAAAGTGCAGGTTCGGCTCTGTCTTCGCAAGCTCGCCAATAAGATACGCGGCGGCGGCGCGGCGGCGCTTGAGATTGGCATCAAGTTTTCTGAGCGACCGGAGTCCCAGGGCCGCCGAAAGCTCCGGCATGCGCGCGGAAAGCCCCACGTGTGTTATGTCGTTCTGCCCCATATCCCCATAGTTACGACCGGCTTTGACAAACGTCGCCAGGGCTTTATCGTTGGTGGCAACAATCCCCCCTTCGCCCGCGGTCAAGACCTTGGTGGGGCTCAGGCTAAAGACTTCTGCATGGCCGAAACCGCCGACCGGTAGCCCTTGGTGCGAAGAGCCGAATGCATGCGCGGCGTCAAATACGAGTTTGAGTTTGTATTTGCGCGCGAGGGCTCGCAGTTTCTCCACCTCTGCGGGAACGCCGAACACGTGCGTCGCAAATATTGCTGCTGTTTTTTTATTGATAAGCTTTTCAACCGCCTCAGGGTCGAGGCAGTAGGTGTGCGGGTCAATGTCGGCAAACACGGGCGTCAAATTGTTCCAGAGCACGGGGAGACCGGAGGCAAGAAAGGTAAAACTTGGCATAATCACTTCGCCACGCAGCCCCAGATGCTTGAAGACGAGCATGAGTCCTGCCGTGCAGGAGGAAGTCGCCACGCAGTATTTGACGCCGAGATACTTGGCGGTGCGCTCTTCGAACTCGCGTACATGGCCTGCGGTAGTCAGCATGCCGCTCCCGATAATCTTTTTAAACGACGGCGCATACGCCCCATGTGCCTCAAGCGTCGGCCTCGTTATGGGTACCGTTTTTTTCGAGGCCATATTACTTTTTCCTGAAGACGAGGATTTTCAGCTGGGAATAATTGCCCGCGTTCGGCAGGAGCGCAAAGAAGTTGCCAAAGGCGCTGTTGTACCGGATGTCTTTGCCCGCAGCGCGCGCAAGAGCCGGGTACATGATGCGGGAGCCGAAGGTGTAGGTGCTAAGGAAGTTGTTCTCCTCTTGCAGAACAAGTCCCTCCGCGGCAAGGTGCTTTATTATCTTTTCTTTATCCAGATGCAAATTGTGATACGCCGGTCCTATGGCCGGCAAGCCGAGGTCGGCACGCGCGGCATTGAGTTCGGCAAGTCCGTCGGTAAACGACTCCACCAATACCATGCGCCCGTCTTTTTTTAGCGCCGCCGCCATGCGGGTAAGGGCATCTTTTTGGTCCTGCCACTCCATCAAGTTGATGATGCATCGCTCGGTAAAGACAACGTCGTACACCTTTTTGTCATCCAGCGTCAGTACATCCTGCTGTTTAAACTCCACACTGCCGCGCAGGCCTTTGGTAGGTTGCTTTTTGGCAAGCGCGAGCAGGTCTTCGGAAAAATCGATGCAGGTCATTGCGACTTTTTTTGCGCGGGCAATAGCAATCGAGTCCGCCCCATTGCCGCACCCGACTTCTAGACATTTGTCCCCCGGTTTGAGGTATGAAACGATGTTGTCTATCTCGCGTTGGCGCGTGACTTTGTCTGCCATAGTAGAGGTAGTGAGTCCGCCGTGTGCTTGCGCTTCTTTGTGGTAATGCTCTTTAACAAGCTTTTGGTATCTTTTTTTATTTTTCATAACATATTATGGGGCTTTTTTGGCAAGCAATTTCGGATGTTTAAGCAAACGCGCCAACTGCGTTGCTATTGCCCGCCCCGCCCCGCCGCCGCCATACGGAGAAGCCAGCGGGCGTCCTTTGCGATGGCGTTTGAGCGCTTGCGCCTGGACAATAGCCGCGGCAATCCTACGGGCATCGTATGGTACAGAGATAACTCTCTTGGCCCGCTCACGTCCCGCTTGGCGGTTGCCGATGTCAACGGCCGGAGTTCCCAGCGCCGACAGTTCGATAATGCCGGAGCTTGAGTTGCCGACAAGCGCCTCGCTCTCTTTGAGGGCGCTCATATATACCGGCCGCGGAAGCGACTGAAAAAGGTGGGAGTGCGGTCCTTTGAGCGATTTTAGTGCGCGTACAAAAATCCGGCTGCCGGTATCAGTATTGGGGTACAGAAATATTTTTTCATGCCCGGGAAATTTTTTAAGCGCGTCGAGCGTGGCGGATATCTGGCGGGAGAGCGGCACGCTGTCAAAGGCCGCTGGATGCTGCAGGACGGTGAGCCACCCGCGTTTCGGGTCAAGCTTCAACCGCTTTGCAAGGGCCGCGCGCGGAATCATTGGCGTGTATTTTAAAATATCCAGGGCTACGCTCCCCGCCTCTATAATCCGCCACTGCTCCTCCCCCATGGAGCGGATGCGCCGAGCACTTCTGTGGGTGCCCGGGAAATGCAGGTGCGCCATCTTCGTGATGGAGTGGCGCAGCGCCTCGTCCACGCCGGGGCCGGTGGCATCGCCGCCGTGTATGTGCGCAAGCGGGATATTGAGGTGTGCCGCGACAGTAGCCCCGGCAAAGGCTTCGTCGCGGTCACCGAGAACCACTATGCAATCCGGGCGCCGTTTCAGGCAGTACCTTTTTATTCCTTCTATTTCCTGCGCGAGCGCCGAGAGCATATCGGACTTCGGAGAGATTGTTACGGTGCAGTTTATTTTATAGCCGTCGCGCTCAATCTCGCGCTTAGTGTAGCCGTAAGCGCGCAACGTATGCATGCCCGTCACCAGTAATTGCAACAAGAGGCGCGGGTGTGCCGAAACAGCATCCATGGCGGAGCGCAAGTGTCCGTATTCCGCCCGCGTACCAGTTATGACCAGTACGCTTTTTTTGACTTTGTTATTTTTTTTCATAGTCGCTGCGGCGGATAAACTCATCGTGGGCAATGTCGCGGCGGACGCGTTTGCCGACCATGGCAAAATAGGCCTTTGGCGGCAGGCCGCCCGCGGGACGTTTTATGGCAAGATTCTCTCTGCTCAAACGCTCGTCTTTGCGTATTGCCCGGGCGGCCACTACGCTCTTAAGCACAAGCGGGATATAGTGTTTGGCGCTTTTGGCCACCTTTTTTTGCGGTGAGCCGAGGATGAGCTCGGTCGTGCGCATGTCGCGCACATACTGCGCAAAGTCCTTCGGGTTAAGAGACGCTTTATGGTCAGGCCCCGGAAGATTATTGTTGAGAGTAAGATGCTTTTCAAGGACTGCGGCGCCGAGCGCGACCGCCGCCATGGACGCCTGCGAGCCGACCGTGTGGTCGGAAAAACCGGGAACAATCTTGAGCTTTTTTTCCATGGTGGACATGGCCCGCAAGTTTGTTTCGGACAGCTTTGCCGGATAGTCGGTAGTAGACTGGAAGACGACTATTTTTTGATTGCCTCGCTTGCGGATAGCCGCGACGGCCTCTGCGGCCTCCTGCAGAGTACCCATCCCGGTCGAGATAAGCATCGGCTTGCGCAGACGCGCCGCATAGTCAAGTAGCGGCAAGTTGTCGAGGTCGGAAGAGCCAAATTTAAACATCGGCACTCCGATTTTCTCGAGCACATCAACACTGCGGAATCCTCCGGCCGCAGTGGAAAAAAAGATGATGCCGCGTTTCTTCGCGTAATGAGCAAGTGCGGCAAATTCCACGTCGCTCAAAGTAAGCCGCCGGAGCATTGCTATTTGCGACTCACTCACTCCGGTGTTGCGTTTTTGATACGCGGCCATTTTTCCTTTTTGGGTCACCACGTCTTCAGCGCGAAAAGTCTGGAACTTGACCGCGTCCGCACCCGCGGACTTGGCCGCGTCGACTAGTCTTTTGGCAAGAGACAGCCTGCCGTTATGGTTGACCCCCGCTTCGGCAATTATAAAAACCGGCCGCCCCGGGCCGATAATGCGCTTCCCTATTTGCAGTGTTTGCATAGGTTTTGACCCATTATAACCACAAAATAGGGAATAAAGTTACCTCTATTTTTGTGACCGAAAAGAGGCTTCCGCTACAATAAAATCCAGCTCCGTGTCTATGTCTACCGAGCGCTCGCGGGGCATCAACACCGCCGCGCAACTCTCGGGGTCTATAATTTTTCCTTTATCCATCAAGGTGTCGCGCCCGGTCACATATACCGCGCCGTTGACGCGGTATAGTGGCTCCATGTCCTGCGTACGTCCGGCAGGAGTATTGGTATAGGGCGCGAGCATACCCTCTTTACTGACCCGGTACATAAACTCGGGACGGTCTACAATTTCACAAATTGATATGCACGAGCGTGCGCCTGAAGCGACTATTTTTTCTATCGCTACATCTATGTCCCCCGCCAAGACACCCGGCACAGTGGGTTGGACCAGCACTACGAGGTCAAATGCTCCGTCCTCTTCGGTGGAGGCAACTGCGTGCTGGTATGCGGGCACAATTTTTGCGGTGTCGGTCGCCAATTCGGGAGGGCGCATAATCACTTCGGCACCGTGTTGTTTGGATACCGCCGCTATTTCCTGCGAATCGGTAGACACAACCACCCTGTCCAAATAGGCGGAGCCTTTTGCGGCAGCTATCGCGTAGGCAATGAGCGGCAGCCCGAGCAGCGGCTTTATATTTTTGCCGAGCAGCCTCTTGGAGCCGCCGCGCGCCGGGATAACGCAGAGTATTTTCTTACCGTTATACATTTTTTATCTTCTTAAAGATAACCCGCAAATGGTTCCCCAACCCCTGCCTGTCTATAACCGCCTGCAGGAGTGGCACCGCCTCGCGGAGTTTGTCAAAATAGTCGTATTTGTCGTCATACTGCTTCATGCACAGATAGTCCATGACATCGAGCCCATAGAACTCCAGGCTATGCAGGGTAAAACCGGTCTTCTTGGCGAGATACTCAAGCGACCGCCGGTCAAAAAAGGCCGTGTGCTGGTAGGGGTAAAACGTATTTTGCCGGCTACCCATGAGTATGAAGGCAAGCGAATGAATATTTGGACTGTAGGCCATTATATAGCCGCCGACTTTTAGCGCGCGGTTTGCGTCTGTAAAAAAAGCTACAGGGTCGGTCAGATGCTCGAGCACATCAAACAGGGTAAGCGCGCTGTAGGAGCCGGGCTTTTCTTTGCTTAATTCTGTGCTGGTCACATTGAGGCCGTGCTTGCGGCAGATATGTACCAAAAATTCTGTCAGCTCGAGCCCTTTGCTTTTTATTTTTTGGTCTTTGAGATAGCTCAAAAAGTATCCCGGTCCACAACCAACATCGAGCAAGGTTATATCTTTCTTCTGAAGGCCGGTTTTTTCGAGCAGGTAGGCCAAGCGCTCAGGCGCATGCACTTTTTTGCGGTAGCCGTAGGTAGCAACTATCTCGCGCGTCGTGTCTTTGATGTTTTTTGGGTCATCATACATCTCACTCCCTCCCGCTTTTGAAAAGTCTATGTTGGGGGACACCAGCGCACAGCGAGGACATTCGTAGAGTTTGTACTTGCCAAGGGCCAAAAACTCCTCCCCTTTTTTGTTGCCACACAAAAGACAGGAGAACTCGGACGGTTTTTTTACTGCACCAGCAAATTTTTTCATCACATGCGCGCGGTACTGAAGCATGTTCTTATAGAAGTCCCTGCTCCGGGACTTCTTGGGGTCGATGGCGAACATTCTGTATTCCTGAAAAATATTTCTCATGAGACTTGGTGCTTGAGCTTCCACTCGCCGTTTACCTTTTCCCACAGATGCGGCGGACGGAATTTCTCCGCAAGCTGCAGAAAGTACTCTCTGCCCATAGCCGGGTGTTCAAAAGCGCCATACGCTTTTGGAAACTCCTTTTGCGTAATGGAGAGATATTTGAAAATTTCATCCGCGAAGCGCTCCGGCCACTCCCCGTCAAAACGCTTAATGAGCGCCACCCCTTCCTCGCGCGTAATTTCTCCGTTCCGTATTTCCTGCGCGGCATCGTAGGTCGCCCTGCCGATTCCGAATTTGATAAACGTGGTGTAGTAATGGAAGTCGTCAATACGGTCGTCTATGGAGTTGTACTTGCTGTAGGTGCCAGGGGTGCGCTCCGGGCTAGGCTGGAACCCTCCGTGCTCGGAGGCATAGTAAAACGCCTCCTGCGGGCGCCATTTCACGTAATAACCCAAATAATGGACCTCTGCTCCAAGCTTCTGCATGGCAGCCGGATCCGCCGGCAGATAAGGCGCCAGCTCTCCTTTTTGTACGCCGTACTTCAGGCCGAGGTCCTTGATAGACACACCTCCGAGATATATTTCAGAAGGGTCGTTCGATGCAAAATACTTCCAATCGCGCACGGCGCTCGCGTTGTCCGCGACAGGATTGCCGTACTCGGCTTCGTTTTCTCCGTAAAAAATGAGTGGAATATTAAAAAGAAGCGCCATCTTTGGAGCAAGCGACTTCTGTCCGAGCATAAAAGTCTGGAAGGGGTGGAAGAGGTTTTCGACCGCAAGACGGGTCAGAAGCCGGTGCGTACGGCCATTCGGAGTACAGAGGTAATTGTCAAAACCGGCGTGTACCCAAGCTTCAAAATTGCTCCATCCCCACGGCGTATAGACGTGCGGCGCCCAGGTAACGGTAAGCGGGTGCATGCCGTATTTATATTTAAGAAGGTGTGCAGCCACAAAACTGTCTTTACCTCCCGATCCTGGCACCAAGCAGTCGTAGCTTCCATCAGAGCTGCGAAATTTGTCGCATAGCGCTTTCAGCTCCGCCTCGCGTTTTTCCCAGTCGATGCCGGTATTTTTTTTCTCGGCGAAACGGCACGCATCGCACACCCCTTCCGCGTCGAAATGAATGGTCTCTTTTTTTACATCAGCCGTGTTTTTAAACTCGACCGTCGAGCTCGGCCTCTGGTTTGATATAACGCAACGCTTGCAAAATTTGACTTCGACTGGGAGCCCGTACATGCCTGTTTCCATATCTATTGTTTCAGTGAGCGAATAAAGTTCTCTAACAACTTCAACCCAGCTGGGCCACTTTTTTCCGGATGAAACTGGATGCCGAAGATATTATCCTCTCCAAACGCCGCAGCGTATTGATACCCGCCGTAGGTTGTTTTTGCAAGTACCGATTCCTCCCTCGGCACGAACATATAGGAATGGACAAAGTAAAAGAAAGGATTTGTAATCCCGGCAAACAGGGTCGCGGCTCCCGGCTGCCGCGTCGGCACTACCTCCTGCCACCCTATCACAGGCATAGTAACACCTGGGGGCATCGCGGGTAACTGCACCACCTCTCCCTTAATCAATCCGAGACCCTCCTGCTCGCCAAACTCATGTCCGCGCTCTAAAAGCAGCTGCGCGCCAAGACATATCCCTAAAACAGGCACGCTGGCGCGGGCGCGCTCTTTAATAACCTCCGCAAGACCGCGCACCGCAAGGCCATCCATGCCTGCTTTAAAGGTGCCGACCCCTGGCAAAATAATAGCGTCAGCTTTTTCTATTCTTTGGCGCTCTTCCGTTATTTCGACATCCGCAAATTGCGCAAGAGCTTTGCTTAAACTCCAAAGGTTCCCCACGCCGTAATCGACAATGGCTATGTGCGGGAGAGTTTTCATATAGTTCGTATCGGATAGTTAGCCTCCGAGAGAACCTCTTTGACCTGACCGAACGAAGCCAGGGAGTAATGAAAGAGGGAGGACGCGCACACCGCTCCGGCTCCCGCGCGCGCCGCCTCTACCATATCCGCCGGAGTGCCCGCTCCACCGTGCGCTATAACTGGAACGGGGGAGAATGAAGTTACTTCTTTAATAAGGTCAAGATCATACCCCTGGCGCGTGCCATCGGCATCAATGGAAGTGAGTAGGATTTCGCCGGCGCCGAGCGCTATGCCGCGCCGTATCCACTGGAGCGCGTCAATGCCGGTGCGTTCTCTGCCACCGTCGGTCAATGCCTCCCACTTCCCCTCCCCCGTCTTTTTTGCCTCGACGGAAAGTACGATGCATTGCGGCCCGTACACTTCTGCCGCTTTGCGGATGAATTCCGGATCTTTTATGGCGTAGGTATTAAGCGCTATCTTGTCCGCGCCGGAGCGAAGCGCCATCCCTATGTCGTGGAGCGAGCGTATGCCGCCGCCGGCGGTAAGCGGAATAAAAACGTTCTCGGAAACAGACTTGAGCTGTTCGAAGTCCAGATTGCGCTGATAGAGGCTCGCGACGATGTCCATGTACACTAGCTCATCCGCGCCCTCCGCGTAGTAGCGCTCGAAGAGATTCTTGGGCGTCCCCACAACGCGCAGGCCTTCGGTCCGCACCGTTTTGACCACATTGGGTCCTTTTATATCAAGCCGTGCAATAACGCGCATATGTTTATCATAGCCCTTATCGCGGCTTTACAGACGCGAGCGCGGTAATGAGCGCCGCGGCGCGCTCACTCGCCTTGCCGTCGAAAGCGTACTCTTTTTCGAGAAAGACGGTAGCCGCGCGGGACATTTGTTCGCGTGCTTTCGGATCTTTTGCGAGCGCATGCATGCTACGCGCAAGTTCTTCTCTCGTCTTTACGATTATCAACGCGCCATTTTGCGCGTAGGGAGCCAGGTGGTATTCAGCCATACGTTCAAACCCAGGAGAAACGCCAAAGTAGATAAGCGGCTTGCCGCATTGCAACGCTTCAAGCGTGGTGGTCGAATAATGCGACACTACGATATCCGCCTGCGAAAAAACTCCGGCAAGCGGCTCAAATTGAGCTATTGCGTACGGCACTCCCTCAAATGCGCGGGATATTGCTGTTTCATAAAAAGACTGTCTGGAGTACCCCGCTCTTAGTTTGACGACCACCGAAACGTTTGCTGCCCCCCGCGCGGCTGCGGCAACGGCGGAAAAGTATTCTTCAATATCGTAGGTGTCAATTGTGCCGGGCTTAATCGGCGGCGCAATACAAAGCACCGTCAGGCCAGCGTGCGAAGCAGCTGGTTTGGCGCGATACGTTTCGGCAATAGACGCGTAGACGTCAAAGCGCGGAGAGCCGATCACATGCGTAGCGATTGAATCTTCCGCCGTCTGAAGCTCTCTTTGCGTGAGGAGTCCATATACGCCCATGTGTTCGGCGCTGTGGCGCCGGTCCATCGATCCGGGACCGTAATACTCTATTCCGTGCTGCATTTCCAGAGAGGGTATTCTCATCTCCCGCGCAACCCGCGCAAGAATAACAAAATGCGTCTGGCCGCTCATCGTCGAGCGCAACTCAACCACGTCGGGCTTCAAACGCGCCAAAAGCGCGTAGGTATCGTCAATGTCTTTCAAAACATGCGAGACAAAGTCGGCAACAACCGTGTCAAGCGCTTTGACCATTAAAGGCTGGAGAGAAAAGCCCCGAAATAGAAATGCCGGCATGGCAGAATCATTTTTGATTGATTGCCACATCTCTATAATTTTTTTTAGAGCGGTATCTCTTTCAGAAGAAGCACCGCTTGCGTACGCGTCCATATGCACAAAACGCATGCGGAACCTCCAGATATTAAAAAGACCCGCATAAAACGCTTGCCTTCTGTCAAGAAGAAAAACCTCGGCCGAATTGATAGTTTTTAGGTACGGTGCAAGATTGTCCCAATAATCGCTTGCGAGTATCCGCAGGCTCCGCTTGCGGCGCGCGCATGAAACCGCCACATTTAAAAGACCTAAACCAAGACTGAACAACATCTGTTTGGCTTTAAAGGACGCGGCGGATGTCTGCGCGCGCATCGGCGACGCACTTTCCGGAATGAGCGCCTCTATGCCGTTCTTTACCGCCAGATACGCCACCACGTCAACAACTGTTTTAATACTGTGAACCTCTAAACAAAACCCGCGCGGCGGCACTACTGTTGTCGAAGAAAATACGATACATCGCGTGAGCCCGGAATGCCGCGCAAGAACATTTGCAACGATATCAAAATAATAGATAAGCGGGGTGAGGTACGCCTGTATAGGAAAGAAATAGAGGCGCGAGAGCGATACTCCGCGGTAACTGAAGAATTTCCATTGCTCGTCGTCGAATAGAGCAGTCAGCCATTCTTCGCCGAGAGTCATCGGCTCGGCAGTGCGGGTGCGGTAGTCTCTGCCCGACCGGAAAGGTATCCCCTTTTCAATCAAAGCATGTTCTATCTCTGCGTCTAAAGAGACCGTCAGATATCCCTCTTTTTGCAAGTCAACATGCTTGGCAAGAAATCCGGAAAGCATGTCTATATGCTTCAATTCCGAAAGGAATATAATATTTTTTTCGTTACGCGAAGACATACGGCTATAACAGTGAGGAAGCGGGCATAGTTACCGCAGTGGCTCGCGCCGCGTACTGTATCGCAACAGCGCGCGAAGCGCTTGGTCAACGGCAAAAATGGCGTAGAAGAGAGAGAAAAACGCCGGATAATGCTTTCTAAAATAGACCTTGATGCTGCGGTTGTACACGCGCCGCCGCCAAGAACTGTCCCTCCTGCCGTAAGACGTTGATTTACGGTGGGTTGCCACGGCGTCCGGAACGAGATATATCTTGTATCTGCGGTCATAGAGCCGTTTGCACATGTCTACATCCGTAAATTGAAAGGCGAGCCTTGGGTCAATAATGCAGTCGCCGACCGCGGCCCTCCTCCATATGAGACACGGTATCGCCGGCTGCTCTATTTCGCAGACGCGGCTTACATCCAATCCGTCGTACCGGTAGCGTTTAAAGTAGCGCAACCCGAGCAGATACTTGTCGATACCCCTTCCAATAATGGTGGTGAAAAAGAAAAATGTCGGCGTCATTATCCGGCGATAATACATCTGCGCCGAGCCGTCCTGATTGCGCAAGTTTGCGGTAGCGGCACCGGCACTTGGCGTGCTGTCCATAAATGCAACCAGCGCCTGCATGGCGCCCGCGTGGAGTGCGGCATCCGGGTCGAGCGTCAGTATATATCTTCCCTTTGTCTCAAGCATTATATTTACCGTTGCCCACCCGACGTTTTCTTCATTCTGTACGAACCTGAAGCGCGCGTCATTTTTGTAGGTCTCATCCACCTGCGCAAAGCCGCCGTCAGATGACGCATTGTCAATGACCGTTACGTCTACCTGCATGCCACCAGCGGTCGACACAATCGACCCGAGTGCCCCGTTAAGCAGGTCGGAGGTGTTGTAATTTAAAACAACAATGGAAATATCAGGTTTTTCTTTCATTGTTTGCCTTTTTCCGCATAAATACCGATGCCTCGTGGAGACTCTGTATGGTGCCGATATCAAACCATTCTTTTTTCAACACATGCGAGCGCAGAGTGCCTTCCTTGACGTATAGATTGTTCAAGTCAGTGATCTCGTATTCGCCGCGTTTGCTTTTCGGAATGTTGCGTATCTTGGGAAAAACGCTGTTGTCATAAATATATAAGCCCGTGACCGCGAGATTGCTTTTAGGCTTTACCGGCTTTTCTTCGATACCAGTTACCTTGCACTTGCTATCGATGGTTGCAACGCCAAACCGCTCCGGGTCGCGGACTTTTTTTAAAAAGACGGTTGCACCTTTTTTGAATTTTTTTATAGCGGGGGCGATATCGTCCATAAATATATTGTCTCCGAGGAACAACACGCAGTTATCATTACCTATATAATCCTCCGCAAAGTACAGTCCGTGGGCAATGCCGCTTGGTTCGTTTTGTATTGCATACACTATCTGTATCTGTTTCCCTTTTTTTGTTCTAGACCTGAAATGCTGGCCGGAGCCGAGCAGCCTCACGAACGAGTCGATATGGTGCGGCGACGTTACGATCATTATTTTGGATATACCGGCATCAACCAGTTTTTCAATAGCGTGATAAATCACCGGCTTATCAAACACAGGCAATAGGTGCTTGTTTATCGCAAGCGTCAACGGGTGAAGCCTTGTACCGGTACCGCCGGCTAAAATGACCGCTTTCATGCCCTTATCCTATCTATGAGCTCTTGTATGCGCAAGCCTTCGGCAAAGGAGGGGACCATCTGCTGGCGGCGCATGCACGCGCGGACAAATCTTTTTGCCAGTATACGCACTATCTTTACGCGCTCATCTTCTTTTTTTAGTTGCTTATCTTTCGGCACTCTCACGCGCTTCTCTCCCGCAGCGCTGTATGTTTTGACAATAAAATTATCAACCACCGCGCCTTTATTTTCGAGCACAATGACTCCGCACTCGCAGGTAAAGACCAGTGTGTGCCTTGCTTGCCCGCGGGAGTCGGACGACAAACAGATGCTCCCTGTAATTCCCTTTTTAAATTTTAAGTTCAAATCAAAGCCAGACTCTCCGTCATATGGATTGCCTTTAGCGTACAAGAACAAAACTTCGGCATCGATAATTTTACCGGCAAAATGTTCAAGATAATATAAACCGTGAGAAAAGTAGAAAGACAGCGCGCCGCCGCCTTCTTTAATTTTAGTTCTCCACGACCATTTTTTGAGCCTACTATCACGGCTCTGCCACTTCCACTGCACCGACACGTGTATTAGCTTGCCAAACTTTTTTGAGTCAAGCAACGATTTTACTTTTTTCCATTCGGCTATCTCGGGAAATATAAAATCAATGCCGTGCGTAATATTTTTCTTGCGAGCCAGCACACATAACTCCCGCGCCTGCGCGCTTGTAGCCGTAAGCGGCTTTTCGGCAAATACGTGCAATCCTTTTTTTATGGCGGCTTTTGCAATGCGGTACTGTGCCTGCGGCGGGACGGCAATAGCAACGGCATCGAGGTCTGCCCGCTCAAGGAGTGCGGGCCACTGCGAGCGGTTCGTGCATACAGAAACAACCTTGCAACCTTTAACCGACTTAAAAGCCGGCAGGAGCCCGACCGAGCCAAATCCGGAACCGACGATGCCGATGTTCAACACGCTATACTTTTGAGTTTTTAACGATGCGAAAGTCGGGCAGAGGGATGACGAAGTCGGATTTGAGTCCCGCTTTTTTCAGCCGCTTCATAATAAACTCGCCATAGTGCCACGCGAGCATCACCACATACGCGGGCTTATCTTTAAAAAGTATTCTTTCATGCACGATGGGGATATGCTTGCCCGGCAGATACATGCCTATCTTAAGGCCCTTATCGACCTCGGCGATGTAAGGAATCATCTCCTTGTCAACGCCGTAGTAGTTAAGCAGTGTCACGGCGCGCCCGGGAGACGACTTGCCTACGATCGATTTCCCCGATTTTTTAGTTTTGATGAGAAAATCCATAAACTTGAGCCGGGCCACCTTGACGCGACGCGCAAATTTTTCATACGTTTGTATCCTACCCAATCCGGCGGCTTTTTCTTCTTTCAGCAGATTGGTGACATTTTTGCTTACCGTCCGCCCCTTGCCTTTGGTGACGTGCACGCGGATGTTGCCGCCGTACCGGCTACCGCGCTCCACGTCGGTCACAGTAAAATCGTATTGCTTAAAGAGGGCAACGAGGGACCGCAGGGAGTATGTCCGCAAGTGTTCATGATAGATAGTGTCAAACTGGCCGCCCTTTATCACGTCGAGCAGATAGTGCGTTTCAGAAATAAATACGCCCCCCTCTTCCAATAAATTGTAGACGCCCATGATTACTTCCCCGATGGTCTGCATATGCGCAAAGACGTTCGTCGTGGTAATGACCGCGGCCTTGCCGTACTCTTTTTTTATTTTTTTGGATGTTTTGACGTCGAAAAAGGACTGTATCGTTTTAATGCCGTGCGCGTTCGCGTACTTGGCGATATTGGTCGGCTCGACGCCCAGCGTCCTTATGCCCTTCTTCTTAAAACCGCTAAGGAGCGTGCCGTCATTGGAGCCGATATCAACGACCAAATCTTTCCCGTTCAAATTATATTTTTCGATGAGGGAGTGGCTGATAAGCCGCTGATAGTCGGCCAAGGGCTTCGAGATACCGCTTCTATACGGATACCCGGGGTGATAGACGTCCTTCCCGTCGACGCAATAATCTATCTGCACGCCGGTGCAGGACTCGCACCATATCATGCGCAAAGGGTATGTCTTTTCAGGCTCATTCAGCATTGCTTTGGTAAGTAGCGTGTCGCAGAGCGGCTGATGCCCAAGGTCAAGAACGGTATGCAACTTGGACGAATTGCAGATCTGGCAGCGCGTAATGGGCCCTGTTTTGACGAAATGGTGCTTCGGATATCTCAATTTCATATAGGATAGAGTTTAGCACTAGATGTGCGCGTTTGCCACACCTGCACGTTTAAGTGCGCGCTTAACCCATGAGTTATTCTTTATGTACCATTCGACTGTCATCTTGAACGATTTATTTAGGGAGTGTCTTGGCTTCCATCCCAATTGCTTTTGTATTTTAGACGCATTTACGGCATACCGGCGGTCATGGCCCGGGCGGTCTTTGACGTAAAGAATGTCTGACTCGTCTTTTTTAAAATACGCCAGCATCCGGCGCGCGAGCGCGATATTACTCACTTCGTCATCCGCCCCAATATTGTAAACCTCGCCAGGCTCTCCGTGCAGTAACGCGAGTGCAAGCGCCGAGCAATGGTCGTCGACGTGTATCCAGTCGCGCACGTAGAGCCCGTCGCCATATATCGCTATCGGTTTCCCTTCCATCAGCCGCGTTATCGAGTACGGAATAAGCTTTTCTGGATGCTGATACGGTCCATAGTTGTTGGAGCAACGGGTAATGACGACTGGCAAGCCGTACGTTTTGCAAAACGAGCGCGCGATGAGGTCGGCGGCGGCCTTGGACGACGCGTACGGGGAGTTCGGGAGCAGGGGTGAGACTTCGGTGAATTTCTTTTTTGACTTCAGAGGCAGAGCGCCGTACACCTCGTCCGTGCTTACTTGCACGAATTTTTTGAGCAACTTCACATCTCGGAGCGCGCCGAGCAATACCGCGATGCCCAGCACGTTGGTGCGGACAAACGCCTCGGCCCCGCTGTGGATGCTGCGGTCGACGTGCGACTCGGCGGCAAAGTTGATTACGTATGAGGGCTGATATTTCAAAAATACCCGCTCCATGTGTTTATGGTCGGTAATATCACCTTTGACAAAAATAAAGCGCTCTTTGTGGAGTCCTCTTAGGTTGTTGCGGTTGCCGGCGTACGTCAGCGCGTCAACGCATACAACCCTCGCTTTTGGATGCATGGCGAGCAGCTGCCGGATGAAATTGGAGCCGATAAACCCGGCTCCCCCGCACACTACAATGGTTGACTTGCCAAAACTTTGCATTATGTGATGGTACTTGAAAAATGCAATTTAATCAAATCAACTAGGACTTTTTCCAATACACTCCCTCTCCGTCAATGTCCACAATATCCTCGTCTATGCCGTGCTCCATGCGGTAGTCGTCCACCGCTTTTCGACAGTTCGGTATCATCCCGTAGTCGTCGATGATGCAGTAGCCGCCGACCGATAACTCGGGATAGAGATTCTCGAGTATTTGGATAGTGGAGCTATACATGTCGCCGTCCACGCGCAGGAGCGCGAGCTTCTTAATCGGCGCGACCGGCAGCGTGTCCTCAAACCAACCCTCGAGAAATTGCACTCCATTGTCCAAGAGTCCGTACTTGCGGAAGTTTTCTTTTACCGTCTCGAGCGGCACCACCATTTCGTCAAAGATGTAATGATGGTCGTCTTTTTCTATCGCATATTTTGCATCGGGCCGGGGCAGACCCTTGAAGGAGTCGGCCACCCACACCGTCTTTTTTAGACCGAGTTCTCGCACCAGGGCCTTCATAAAGATGACCGCCCCGCCGCGCCACACGCCGCACTCAATCAAGTCTCCTTCAGTATTGTTCTTGGCTATCTCACGGATGCAATACTCGATGTTGTCCATGCGCGCCAGGCCGATCATGGTCTCGGCGGTGGCGGGGCCGTACTTCCTCAGTCGGTTATTCTCAAACTCACAAGGGTTTTGTCGGACGACGGCAAAACCTCTAGTCCGGAGAAACTTGTCCAATCTCTGTAAGAGGCGATTCTTCCAATGACGGTTGTGGGTTTGGAGCGGCTTGTACTCCATCCCCGTCCGGTGATAATCGAGTAGAACCTTTTTTAGTAAGTCAACATACGTTTCTTTTTCAATCATAGTATAGTATTGTACCTGCATATTCTCATGAAAATACTGTCTGTCAAAACTTTGGCTCTGCCCGAAATCAAAGTCGTGCAGTTCGCCTTATTTAAGGACAACCGCGGATATTTTACCGAGAGCTTCCGCAAAAGCGACTTGGCATCCAATCCGGATTTGTCTTTTTTTTCTACAACGGAATTCGTGCAAGAGAACGAGAGCTTTTCTCTACCGCGAACGTTGCGAGGGCTCCACTTCCAGTGGAACCCCTACATGGGCAAGCTCATCCGCGTACTCTCCGGGCACATGATTGACATTGTCATGGACATCCGCGTCGGCTCGCCGAATTTCGGAAAAGTTATTTTATATGACATGCCCAGAAGCACGGACGATGCGAGCGGCGAGTGGATATGGGTGCCGCCCGGCTTTGCCCATGGCAATTTATTTTTGGAGCCCACCGCAATCGAGTACCTTTGCACGGGCGAATACAGCCCCGGCTGCGAGGCGGGCATTTCCCCCTTAGCATCGGACCTCAGTTGGACCTTGGCCGACAAAGCGCTTAAGGCAACTTTCGACTCGGCAGTTGTGTCCAAAGACTTGCTCATTACCGACAAAGACCGCATGGGATTGGGTGTAAAAAACTGGGCCGCCGATGCGCGCTCGGCCAATTTTATTTATGGCAAGGTTTAATCAAAAAAGAGCGCTCTGTACCGGCGGTAGCGGGCGCTTGGGCACAGAGCTCAAAAAGCTCCTGCCAAAAGCCCTGTTTCCGAGCTCGGCTGTTTTTAACGTTACCAACCACATCCAGATGGAGAAGTATATCCGCAAACACCGTCCATCAACGATTATCCACTCAGCCGCATTTATCTCGCCTCCGCTTATAGATAAAGATCCGCAAAAGGCTATAGGCATAAATATTATCGCTACCGCCGCTCTTGCAAAATTGTGCTGGCGTTACAAGACAAAACTGGTGTACATCTCCACTGATTATGTTTTTAAGGGCGACAAGGGCAATTATAAAGAAGACGACCCCATCTTCCCCGTCAATAAATACGCGTGGTCAAAACTCGGCGGCGAATGCGCCGTAAATATGCTTGACGACTACTTAATAATTAGAACCTCTTTCGGCGAAAAAGTGTTTCCATTCCAAAAAGCGTTCGTCGACCACTATACGAGCCGCGAAACCGTAGATGTTATAGCTAAAAAAATAGTTACCGTACTTAAATCAAGAGTACGTGGCACTATCCATCTCGGACACGCTCGCCGCTCGGTGTATCAGTATGCTACGTCGCTCGGCGGGCCCACACCGGTCGGAAAAATGTCTATTACCGACGTGCCTTTTAGGGTCCCGAAAGACACGTCTCTCAATACCTCTAACTATAGAAAATATGCAAAAAAATAAAAAAATCCTGGTCGGCGGCGGCGCGGGGTATATTGGCACTCAATTAGTTCCTCTATTGGTCGAGGCGGGCTATGAGGTCGAGGTTATAGACCTGCTGTGGTTCGACAACCACCTGCCTCATACCATCAAGGTCACAAAAAAAAATCTGTTTGAGTGTACTGAAGCGGACATGGCGGGCTTTGACTCTTTTATTTTCTTGGCCGGCCTCTCCAATGACCCTATGGCCGAGCACAGCCCTTCTAAAAACTTTATCTT
>Ga0075888_107_pt1 | contig 19908 bp, 20 predicted proteins | sample RifGroA1_FD_68311 | JGI IMG/M metagenome (GOLD analysis project Ga0075888, IMG submission 68311) | Parcubacteria bacterium GW2011_GWA1_47_11
GAGAGCCTTTTCGACCGTGGGGCGGATGCGGTCAAGATATTTCTCCATAGCTTCATACCGATACTCCAGTTTTTTAATGAGCCAACGGTATTCACTTGGATAAGTGTGAGGGAAAGCGAGATCTTCCAGTTCACCGCTGATTTTTTGCATTCCGAGCCTGTATGCCAAAGGCGCATAGATTTCCATTGTCTCAAGGGCGATGCGTCTACGCTTTGGAGCAGGTAGGGCATCCAGGGTACGCATGTTGTGCAACCTATCAGCGAGCTTTATAAGCAGCACTCTTAGGTCTTGAGCTATAGCCAGAATCATCTTGCGTAAGTTTTCAACCTCGCGCTCATGTCCGCGGTATTTAACGCGGCTGATTTTGGTGACTCCATCAACTAAAAGAGCAATTTCCTCTCCAAATTCTTTCTTGAGTTCCGCATCCGTAACCGGGGTGTCTTCCACTACGTCGTGTAAAAGACCGGCGGCTATTGTGCTCTCATCCAACCCCCACTCAATGAGAGTACGTGCTGTCTCAACACAGTGGTTAATATACAGATCACCATTCTTTCTCTTCTGGCCGGAGTGAGCCTTGTTTGCAAAGGCATACGCCCTCTCAATGAGGGGAGTTGTTTGTCCCAGGGGTGTTGCCCCACGGGTCTTGCCCACACGTTTGCCCTTTGCCATCTTCCCTAGAAGTATCAGTCAAAGAGGGCTTCGCAAGCAATAGCTAGTCTAGGGAGCGGTGGCCGGAGTGCGATTAAGGTCTTTTAATATTTGCTCGTATCCTTCAAGGTCGAACTTCAAGTCCGATTTACTATCTTCCCGGGGGATAAAGGCCTTAAGTAGACTGTTGCTTAAAAAGACTATTGAAGAAACAGCAGCGGCCATCATCAATATAGAAAGAACTATAGAAGCTATTAGAAGCCATCTATCAAAACCCGGTTTTATTTTGCCCTGTGTCTTAATCACGGAAGAATACTAGTCCTTGGATATCAGCCTTAAACAAAGAATTATCTCTTTGCAGTACGACATCAAAGTTATCTACCCTTATTATAAAGCGTCCCTTCTCGAGTTCTTCCAAGAAAACTAAAATATTGGCGTAAGAACCTGTAATTGAAAGGGAAAAAGCGCTATGACCGGCTTCGGTTTCGGTCGGACTCATTTCATCCCCCCTGAAATCGAAACGCTCATCAACACCACTCGCCGTAGCTAGAGTATCTATATATCTAGGAAACGCTACCAGCTCATCTCTCTTAGGAAGTAGCGAGTTTAGCTCGTTGAAGGCCGGTTCGGCCTCTTTGGCCGCGGCACCTAACTCTGCGAGCCGAGAAAGAGCGCTGATATGCGATTCTATCTCCGCTCTTTGATCTTGGATCTGGTCCGCCTTGTCTTTAATTTCCTTCCCCAGAAATGATAAAACCATGGTTATAAAAACCAAAAATCCAAGAAGTATGGATAAATTGACTATCGCCTTAGGAGTGAAATATTTGCCGGCGTCAATTTTCACCATGTATCAATATGATATATTAATAGGCATCTCTATGCCATACAGAACTCTGGATTTTAGAGGGCCTGGATATCCGAAACTTTTAAGTGAGATAACGGATGCGCCCCCTCGGATATATGTAAAAGGAGAGTTGAAACTCGACCAACCTTTGATTGCGGTAGTGGGCACTCGCAAAGCTACTCCTACGGGGATGAAAATGGCCGAGGAATTCGCGTGGGCGTTGTGTGAAAAGGGATTTGGGATAATCAGCGGCTTAGCCTTGGGGATAGACGCTTCCGCTCATAGAGGCGCCCTTGCATCCGGAGGATATACCATTGCCGTCTTAGGGAATGCGATAGATGACGTATACCCCGTGGAGAATAAGGGGCTAGCCGAGAGCATTATCAAATCAGGTGGAGCTATCATCTCAGAGTATGGCCCAGGCGAAGCTACGGAGAAAAACAATTTTCTTCAGCGCAATCGGATCGTGAGCGCCTTGTCCATAGCCGTTTTAGTGATAGAGGCTCCCGTGCACTCGGGCGCCTTGGTCACGGCGCGCATAGGGGGAGAGCAGGGCAAGGATGTTTTCGTGGTACCCGGACCAGCAGGGGATCCTCACTTTGAGGGGTCTCATAAGCTCATTAGGGATGGAGCAATTCTGGTTGACTCCGTAGAGGACATTTTAGAGGACCTCAATTTGACATGATTGGCGATCTCAATAAACTTGAGCCGCGTATAGGTTAATTTTCTAAGATAATGAAATTAGTAATAGTAGAGTCGCCGACCAAAGCCAAAACCCTTAGCGGCTTTTTGGGTAAAGGATACGATATCGAGTCCTCCTACGGACACGTTAGAGATCTCCCTAAGGGTCAATTGGGAGTGGATATAGAAAAAAGGTTTGAGCCTAAATACGTGATCCCTCGCAAAGCCCAGAAAAACTTGAACAGCCTTAAGAAAATTGCGGGTAAGGCTGAAGAGGTGATTCTGGCAACTGATGAGGACAGGGAAGGAGAAGCTATTGCCTGGCACTTGGCCGAGGCGCTCGGCTTGGGACAAAATACTAAGAGAATCGTCTTTCATGAGATCACCCGCTCCGCTATCGAAAAAGCCCTGGAGAAACCGAGAAGCATTAACCAGAATCTAGTTGATGCTCAGCAGGCCCGTAGAGTGATAGATCGACTTGTGGGATACAAGCTCTCACCTTTCCTATGGAAAAAAGTTCGAGGAGGTTTGTCCGCAGGCAGAGTGCAATCTGTTGCCCTGAAACTGATCGTGGATCGAGAAAACGAGATTAGGGAGTTCAAGCCTCAAGAATATTGGTCGGTGATCGGCACCTTTGAAGGAAAGGAAGAGAAATTTGAAGGGGAGTTGATCAAACAGGATGGACGGAAGGTGGATAAGTTTGATATTAAAACCGCGAGAGACGCACAACTTTTTGCGAACGATATAAAAAAGGGGAAAGCATCTATCTTCTTAGCCACCAAGAAGGAACTTACGCGCAGACCGTTGCCTCCATATATCACTAGCACTCTCCAGCAGGATGGATCAAGGAAGTTAGGTTTCAGCTCCAAGAAGACCATGGTTATCGCCCAGAGGCTTTATGAAAGCGGGCACATAACCTACATGCGTACCGACTCAGTTAATCTATCTAAGGAGTCTACGCTTGCAGCCAAGCAGTGGTTAACGGAAACACTCGGAGCAAAATACGCTGCAGTAGCCCCTCGTTTTTACAAAGGCAAATCAAAGCTAGCCCAAGAAGCCCACGAGGCTATCCGGCCCACTAACCCATCTCTCACTCCAGAAGCTCTTAAGGCCGGAGATGAGGGGCGTCTCTATAACCTTATTTGGAGGCGCTTTATGGCTTCCCAGATGCCAGATGCAAAGTTTGAAGCGGTAACGCTGGATGTAAAGGTGGACGGGGTAAAAGACAAATACATACTACGCGCCACCGGGAGCACCATGCTCTTTGATGGATTTTTGAATATCTGGATCTCCAAGATCGAAGAGAAGAATTTGCCAAGTTTGGAGAAAGGCAGTGAGGTAAAAGTACTTGATTGCTTGACTAACCAACATTTCACTGAACCTCCAGCACGGTACAATGAGGCAAGCCTCATTAAAACCCTTGAGGAATATGGTATCGGGAGACCCTCTACGTACGCTCCAACCATCTCCGTTATCCAGGATCGAGGGTACGTGGTGAAGGACCAAAACAAACGCTTTATACCGGAGGAGATAGGAGAGATAGTGAACACTCTTTTGTCCAAGCATTTCCCAGAGATTGTGGACGTGGGCTTTACGGCTGGTATCGAAGAGAAATTTGATGAGATAGCCAATGGCTTAGAAAACTGGCAAGAGATGATAGGGAGTTTTTATGGGCCCTTTGCGGAGAATCTGGATAAGAAGTATGCCGAAGTAAAAAAGGATAAAACTATGTTGGAACAGCCAACTGATGTCGAGTGTGATAAGTGCGGGCGCAAGATGGTTATCAAACACGGTAGGTTCGGTAAGTTTATGGCCTGCCCCGGATTTCCGGAGTGCAAAAATACCAAGAACATTAAACAAGAATTAGAAAAGATTGATATGCAATGTCCCGAGTGCCACGAGGGAGATATTGTAGTGAGACGTACTAAGAAGGGCAGGACTTTTTATGGATGCGGTAGGTATCCGGATTGTAAGTATGCGTCCTGGAAAAATCCCAAAGAGGGTGAGTCCTTGCCCAAATAAACTTGTTTAAGATAAGCTATAGGCACTGTGGGCGTGTAGCTCAGTTGGTTAGAGCGCAGTCCTGATAAGACTGAGGTCCCTGGTTCGAGACCAGGCACGCCCACCTATACAGGGCAATTAGCTCAGTGGTAGAGCGCTGCCTTCACACGGCAGAGGCCGCAGGTTCGAAACCTGCATTGCCCACCATGGGTGATTAGCTCAGTGGTAGAGCGCTTCCTCGACACGGAAGAGGTCACTGGTTCGATACCAGTATCACCCACAAACAATATTAGGCTATGATAACAAGGTGAATAGAGAAGACGGGTTTACTCTGATAGAGCTCCTGGTGGTCATGGGCATCTTGGGAGTCTTATCCGCTGCTGTGGTTATGGTACTAAGCCCCACCAGCATTCTTAATAACGCCAGGAATGCTGCCGGGGGGGGGAAGAACAATGGTTAGACCTTCCTGGGGTGAATGGGCATGCATTCTCCAACTACACTACTGCTATTACTGGGGAGATCACCTTGACTGCCAAAATACGGGCTGATGATTATATTCCAGAGGTTAACGAAACAATTTTATCGCAGTATGAAAGTCTTGGTAATGGAAATTTTATATGGAGATTTCTGACAACGGGAAAACTCACTCTCTATAGTGTCAGTGGAGGTGTGGGTAACACAGTTGCCCAATCGTCAGTTACTCTCTCCTCCGTAGGTTGTGTAGACGGACTAACCGACGTGTGGGTGCGAATGCATCATGTGCCAGACAATGGTGCAGGAAATAGCGTAACCAAGTTTTACTACTCGTTTGATATAACTAATAATGAAGATTCTGTGAATTGGACGCAGTTGGGCTCTACGCAAACAAGCGCTGCCATTGCAAACAGAGATTCATCTACTTATGCGCACAAGGTTGGCGTCTATGTCACCATTGTGGGTGACTTCTTCGGTCGTATATACCAAGCATCCGCCCGCGCAGGAGACCCAACTTCGCCTGTGGTATATAACCCAAGGTTCAGCAAGTGGGAAACGGATGACACCTCACGCATAGATGATAAGGGGGTGACGTGGACCCTACAAAATGACGCTACTATACAGAATAAGTATGGAGATCTGTTAGACTAATGTGACTGTCTACACATGGAAAGGTTTCTCATAAAACTTTTTTGGATAGGAGGTATTACTTTAGCTCTATTGGGAATTCTGAGTTTCTATGTACGTTTCCAGACTTTGAAATATGATATGCGGGCAGATAGAGGAGACTCTTTAGAGATAGGAGATTAGTTCTGTATAATTAAGTAATGCCAAACATTAATTTTATAGGAGTGATATTAGCTGGTGTTTTGGGTATGTTTGTGGGGTTTTTATGGTATGGTCCACTTTTTGGAAAGCGCTGGATTACATTAATGGGCTTTAGTAAGGAGGATATAGAAGAGGCAAAGAAGAAAGGAATGATATTGAATTATGGCCTAGGACTACTGGGACAACTTGCAACTGCGTGCGCCCTATCATTGATTGTGGCTTCCAGCTTCCAATACTTTGGTGGTTTCTCATACAGTCTTATCTTCTGGATCTGGTTGGGAATCATGGTGCCTATCCAAATGGGAGGAGTATTATGGGAGGGAAGATCATGGGGACTCTTCGCGCTCAATAGCACCTATTATCTTGTTCAACTGTTGGTGATGGGATTTGTGCTTAGCTACTTAGGATAAAAGAATGGATCCAGAAATTGTTTTTAAGAACAACGATCTGGTTGTGTTAAACAAACCCGCCGGGCTTTTGATGCACAGCGATGGGAAAGGAAGAGATACCTTGGCGAACTGGCTAGTAGTGAATTTCCCGGAGGTGGTGAGCGTAGGAGACAAGCCAGAGGAAAGACCAGGTATCGTTCACCGATTGGATAAAGATACATCGGGCATAGTGCTTATTCCTCGTAATCAACACTATTTCGAATATCTGAAAAATCTTTTTGCAACAGGAAATATTAAAAAGACATACCTTGCCATAGTGAGGGGAGTGCTCAAAGAGAAAGAGGGCACAATAGATGCACCGATTAGCCTGAAGGCAGGGACAACCAAGCGCACGATACATGGAGGCAAGATGACTAAAAGCGCTATTACAAAATATAAAGTTTCCAAAGAATTAAATGGAGCATCTCTCATTGAGGTATTTCCGAAAACTGGTAGGACTCATCAGGTAAGAGTGCATATGGCTTCCATCGGGCACCCGGTTTTGGGAGATACGCTTTATGGATCGAAGAAAAACGAAGAAGGCGCCCCACGCCAGATGCTCCACGCCCATTCTATTGAGCTGGAAATAGAGCCAGGCAAGGCGATGAAACTGATGGCTGATCCACCATCTGATTTCGAGACATTTCTGAGAAAACTTGAAAAATAGGGAAGACTCTATTAAAGTTCCCTTGCAATGATTAGCGCGGAAACACTAGAGAAGATCCAACCCGGCGTGCGGGTCAAGGTTTACGACAAAAATGGCCAGTTTGAAGGTATTGTTTTGGCGCGCAAGCACGGCAAGGAGGCGGGTGCTACTTTTACTGTGCGAGGAGAGGTAGCGGGTGTGGGGGTTGAAAAGGTATACCCAATATACACCCCGACTATTAAAAAGGTTACTATTTTAAAGGAGCCCAAGAGGGTACGTAGGGCCAAACTCTACTTCCTTCGTAAACTCCCAGTTAAGAAGATCAAACAGAAGCTTGGAGTGTAATGTAGCTTAAGCCCAGGTGGCGGAATGGTATACGCACTAGGTTGAGGGCCTAGGCTGCTTCGGCGGCGTGCGGGTTCGAGTCCCGCCCTGGGCACTGAATGCTCTATACAGGCAAAGGAGATAAAGGCACAACTAAAGTTCTTGATAGCAAGGAACGTTTTTCTAAAGGCTCTGATATGGCAGAAGCCTTGGGTTCATTGGATGAGCTAAACTCTTTTTTGGGTCTTTGTAAATTTGAGGCTCGCCATATGCAAGAAGGGGGAGTAGCTGTAGGGAAGAAAGAAGAAAAGACTTCAGATATTTTGCGGGAGGTGCAGGAAAATCTTTTTATAATCCAGGCTCAAGTAGCGGGGGCAGATAAAAGAATAACCAAACCTAAGTTAACCAAAGTAGAAAGAGTGATCAACCTTATCGAAAAAGAGATCCCTCCCCTTAAAAGTTTTTCTATAGCGGGGGGGACGGAGCTATCTGCACTTTTGGATATAGCTCGTACTGTAGCCAGACGTACGGAAAGGAGGGTGGTTACAGTTAAGGAGTTGGGGCTAAGAAAGTTGCCAGGACATACTCTTCCGTATCTCAATCGGTTATCAAGCTTACTCTTTGCACTAGCCAGGTTGTCCAACCACCGATCCGGAATAAAAGAAGAAAACCCTAGCTACAAATAGAGACGCTAAAAACCCCGCTGGATGCGGGGTCTTTAGTCTTAATGTTTTCAGCTACAAGATTTCAATTTGGGCCTTGTGAGCGCCAAACTGTACTGCTTCTGCTCTAGTGGGGAACCATACGTCCAACCGGTTGGCGTGACGTGAATGCATTCTGTCCTCTACAACAAACACTTGGTCGCCGAAGAGATCAGGGATTCTTACCTTGGTTCCAATAGGTAGCCAGTTAGCGGCCACCACTCCTTGTCTTACGCGCGTGCCGGATGCGGTAGTGTAAGGCGTATCATCTGTCTGCGCTACTTCACTTGAGTAGGCAGTAACAGTGGTAGTCATTACACGCTGCACATCTGCACCCACCTCAGACTGGGAGATAGCAATAGGGCTCTCGTTGAGCAGAGTAGCCTCTTCGGAGAGGATAGTCTCTGCTGTCTCGGAAGCCGGAGCGGCATTACTGACGATTACTGAACTTAAGGTTCCAAGAGCGAGTAGTAGTGTAGCCGATATGATTTGCCTACTCATTTTTTGGTGCCTGGAGTAAACTCCGGGCATCTAAAAATCCCCTTTTGGGGATTGGCTAAATCCTATCAGAAAAAGAGCAAAATGTCAAATTCTATCCACAGGTGTTTTGGGGGCTTAGATGAGGCCTAAAATGGGTGTTAGAATGGTAAAAATGAGGGAATATTACACCCCCGCTGTAGTCTTGGGATCTACCCCCAAGAGAGACAAAGACGCCCAAATAGTCCTCTATACCAAGGATTTGGGTAAGGTGTCTGCGATCGCCAAGAGCATCCGCAAGATTACCTCTAAACTAGCGGGGCATTTGAAGGTAGGGGCTTTGGTAAACGTGCGGTTGATAGACGCCGGCGGTTCATACCAGCTAATCGACGGTTTGGCATTCAAGGACCCATACGGTGGCGGAGAGTCTTTGAAGTTAGCTGCCTTCTTGGAAAGTGTGATCCCCCAGGGGCAACCCGATATTCAGATGTGGTATACCGTAAGTGAAATTTTCGAAGGAGGGATCATTACTCCTCGGATCTACCGATATCTCTTGCAACTCATGGGGTTTGTGAAAGGAGGCGAAGAGATTCCGATCTGCCAGGGGTGTAAGGGGGAAAATGGGCGAGTTGTGTATTTCTATGCTCCCGATATAATCTTTTTATGCTCTAACTGTCTCTCCAGGGTGCGCATAGACATTAATGAAACAGTTCCCGTCTCTTAATATGCGATTGTCCCAAAGTGGGTCACTAAACCGGGTGGTGGCGGTGGTTTTTGCCTTAGTTGTCGTACTTCTGTTGGGGGGATATTTCTATTTCAATCCATCTAACCGAGGGGTAAGCGTCGATATCAATTTGCCTCAAGGGAACATATACCCCGGGGAAATTTTAGACGTAGACGTATCAATTTCCAATAACTCGAAAAGCCAGTTACAAAATACCAGGCTAACTTTGAATTTTCCTAAAGGGATCAAGCTTTTGGACAACAAGGATAGGGTAAATGAGGTTAGGGAGTTAAAGGATGAAGTGGGCGCAGGGGCCCTGGTAAAGGAAACGTATAAGGTGGTAATCCTCCCCGGTGGAGGGCCTGAGGATTACACCCTAGAGGCCAAGGCCAACTATTCTACAGAGTCATTTTCGAACGATTTTGAGCGTAGGCAGAGTAAAAAAGTGGACGTAAAAACGGACGGATTCAAATTGGAAATGACTGCCCCCGAGAATGTATCCACCGGAGAAAGTTTTCCGATAGAGGTTACATACGGACTGCCGGAATCGGAAAGAGAAAGTCTGGGTAAATTCTTAGTCCTAGAAGGCCCCGCTCTTAGAGTCCTCAACGCCAATATGGAACAAGTTTCCGAAAACAGGTGGCTGTTGGAGAAAGGAAATGACCAAAAGATAAACACAACCGTTGTTATGGACACCAAACCCTCTGACGTTTTTTTCTTGAAGGGAAAGGTAGTAGTTGAATTTGGAGGAGAAGACTATGTAATTTTTGAAAAACAATCGGAGGTAACACTCGTCGGCTCTTCCTTGGCGTTAAGCGTTGATCTCGCAGACCCCAAGGGGTTTGTTAGCCCCGGAGAACAGTTAACTTACAAAGTAAGCTATAAGAACAATACAGGTATTGAATTGAAAGACGCACTTTTGAGGGTAGAGCTGGTAGGGGATATGTTTGATTTCAGTTCCATTCAAACATCGGGTACGTTTGATTCGCTCTCTCGAACTGTTACCTGGAATTCCAGCAGGTTTGGAGAACTAAGGGAGCTTGCAAAGGGAGAGGAGGGATCATTTAACGTAGACATCAAGGTAAAGCCGAACTTTCCAACAAACGGCGTCAGCGACAAAAACTTCACCCTGAAGGCTAAGGGTAGCATTGAATCCCCGACGGTAATTCAGGGAACAAATACCGACCGTACCTCAAACTTTGCCAACTCGGAAGTTAACGTGTCAGGGAACATTGCGGTTGACACAAGGGCTTACTTTAGAGACGCCACGTCCGGCATTTTAAACGAGGGACCGTTTCCTCCCAAGGTAGGGCAGGCCACAGAGTATACCGTCCATTGGAATTTGGCTAACGCAGGCACGGATGTAGATGAGGTTACCGTCAGAGCTCATCTTGAAAACGGAGTGAGCTTTACGGGTGAAGTTAAGGGGACAACCAATACGCTGCCTACACTCGATGCCTCGAGCAACGAGGTTGTTTGGACTGTGGGCGCGGTTTCTGTAGGTGGAGGGATGTCGGGCAATAGGCCGGAAGCTATTTTCCAGGTAAGCCTCACTCCAGGGGTAGGACTCCTCGGCCAATTTGCACCCTTGTTGGGGATAACGAGTGTCTCCGCGAAGGATGTGTTCACAGATGTAAGTCTTTTGGGTACTGACTCCGCGTTGACCACCAAGCTTGTAGATGATTCAACGGTTGGTTTGAACCAAGGAAAGGTTATACAGTAAGAATATGGCGAAAGAAAAAGATCCAAATTTAATGGAAAAAGTGATCAACCTATCTCGCAACCGGGGGTTTATTTTCCCCGGCTCCGAGATCTACGGAGGGTTAGCTAACTCATACGATTTGGGGCCGTTAGGAACGGAGCTTAAGCGCAACATCAAGGATCTTTGGTGGAAAACTTTTGTGCAGAAAAGATCGGATGTGGTTGGTATTAACGCCGGGGTGATTATGAGCACCCTAGTGTGGCAAGCCTCCGGGCACCTAGAGAATTTCAACGACCTTCTGGTTGAGTGTAAGAAGTGCCACATGCGTTTCCGAGCGGATGAACTTGGAAAAGACAGTTGTTCACAGTGCGGAGGGAATGATTTCACCAAACCTACGCAGTTCAATGCTATGTTCAAAACGAACCTTGGTCCGGTTGAGTCAAAAGAAAACGCAGTATATCTGCGCCCCGAGACGGCCCAGGCAATGTTTGTCGATTTTCCGGAGGTAGTGAGAAGCGCGCGGATGAAACTTCCTTTCGGTATTGCTCAAGTGGGGAAGGCTTTCCGCAATGAGATCACTCCCGGGAACTTCATTTTCCGCCTCAGGGAATTTGAGCAGATGGAAATAGAGTATTTTATTGAGCCTCCGAAAACAAAGAAGGATTGGGAGAAATACTTTGACCTTTGGCTTAAGGAAATCAGAAAGTGGATTAAGTTGGTGGGTATTGATGCCTCTAGGGTGAAGGAAGTAGATATCCCCAAAGACGAAAGAGCTCACTACAGCGAGCGCACCGTGGATATAGAGTTCGAATATCCTTTCGGTCAAAAAGAGCTATACGGCTTAGCCTACAGAACCGACTATGATCTCAAGGCGCACCAAAAACATTCTGGTAAAAACTTGGCATACAAAGATGTAAAGAGCGGGAAGGAGGTTATCCCTCACGTCATAGAGCCATCTTTCGGTGTAGAGCGCACAATGCTTGCGGTTTTGCTTTCAGCGTATAGTGAAGAGAAGGCTAAAAGCGCTAAAGGGGAAGAAGAGGTAAGAGTAGTGATGAAGCTACCCAAAGCGATCGCTCCGTACAAGGTGGCTGTACTGCCACTATCGGATAAGCCAGCCCTCACCAAAATAGCAAGTAAAATTAGGGGGGATTTGCAAGAGAGGTTCGTTACCGACTATGATGTGACCCAAAGTATCGGTAAGCGGTACCGCAGGCAGGATGAAATAGGCACCCCGTATTGCGTTACGGTTGACTTTGACTCAGTCGAGGACAATAAAGTGACGGTACGCGACCGGGATACTATGAAACAAGAACGCATTGCCATAGCCAAGTTGGGAGAATACCTAGAGGATAAATTAAACGCTTAGAAAAACATGATGGAATTGCATAAAACCGTTTTGGATAACGGGTTGAGAGTAGTAGTCACTCCGCAAAAAGATAATCCGGCGGTAACAGTCTTAGTTTTGGTTGAGACCGGATCAAAGTATGAAACTAAGGAAATAAATGGCATCTCCCATTTCTTGGAACACATGTGCTTCAAAGGAACGGAGAAGCGCCCTACGGCCTTGGCCATTAGCACCGAACTTGATGAGATAGGGGCGATCTATAATGCATTCACTAGCCAAGAATATACTGGCTACTACGCCAAGGTGGACAAAAATCATTTCAACAAAGCGCTGGATGTAGTTTCAGATATTTACCTAAACCAAATTTTTGATGAGAAAGAGATAGATAAAGAAAGGGGTCCGGTGATAGAAGAGATCAACATGTTTCTAGACACTCCCATGCGGCAAGTGGCGGAGGACTTTATTACTCTTCTTTATGGAGATCAGCCCGCAGGCATGCCAGTAACTGGCCCTAAAGAAAACATTAGAACTCTTACCAGAGAAAACTTCATTCAATACAGGAAAGACCATTATGTTCCAGAAGCAACAGTGGTAGTTATCTCTGGAGCGGTGGAACCCAATATTGCTATTGGAAAAGTGAAAGCCATCTTTTCCGGGATGGAAAAAACTTCCAAGAAGGGGAAGCTCCCGGTTGTCGAAAGCCAGGGTGAGCCTATGATCCACATGTCAAAGAAAGACTCGGACCAAACCCACCTGGTTATGGGGGTGAGGGCGTACGACCGGTTTGATGAAAGAAGATATGCTCTTGAGGTTCTAGCCACGGCTCTCGGAGGCGGTATGAGCTCGAGGCTTTTCACTAAAGTGAGGGAACAGATGGGGGCCGCCTATTACGTAAAAGCGGGAGCTGATATGTATACAGACCACGGATATTTGATGGCTTGGGCTGGGGTGGGAAACGAGAGGCTTCTGGACTCCGTGAAGGCCATAGTGGGAGAGTTTAAAAGGCTAAAAGAAGAGGGGCTGAGCGAAAAAGAGCTCCAGAAGGTCAAGGACTACATCGTAGGGAAGATGATGTTGGGTTTGGAAACCTCCGATGACCTAGCCTTTTTCTACGGAGAACAGGAGCTTTTGGACAAAAAGTTGGTAAAGGCGGACGAGATTGCGCAGAGTATTCAATCCGTCAGCGCTCAAGATGTCTTGAGGATCGCCAAGGACATCTTTCAGGACAAAAAGCTCAACCTGGCCCTAATCGGGCCTAGTACGGATGAGTCCGCATTGCGGGCAGTTTTGAAAATAGATTAGAATAAGGGCGTGACCCAGCAGAACATAGAAATATCTTGGGTGAGCCTGTGGAGGGTTATCTTAATGCTCGCTTTGGGGTTTGCCCTATTTTTAATGCGAGAGACGGTATCCATACTTCTGTTGGCTTTGCTCGTATCCACCATTTTTGATAGACCGGTGGATGCTCTCGAGAGATATGGAGTTCCAAGGATCTTGGGCACCATCCTGATATACATCTTCACTTTTGTTCTCCTAGCATTTCTTTTTTACACGGTTATTCCTATAGCCATTATTGAATTCAACAATTTACTTAAAAACTTAAGCGGGATTTTAGAGGGTAGCGGCTTCACTATTTCCGGAGGTTTGTCTTTCTTCAATACGGACATTAAATACTTCACCGAAACACTTCTCTCCGGAGGCGTTCCTCTAATTGAAATCCTAGGGTCTTTGGTTGGAGGGGTTACCTTCATTCTGGCGGTGATAGTACTTTCTTTTTACCTCACGGTAAGCAGGGATGGGGTAAGTAAATTCTTGGTAGCTATTTTCCCAGAGGCCATGGAGAAAAAGATCTTGAGCCTATACACGCGCACCAAAACGCGTATTGGGAAATGGTTCCAGGCACAGATTATTTTAAGCCTAGTCGTGGGGACGTTCGCCTTTGTCGGCTTATCGCTCCTTGGGGTGAAATACGCTTTGGTCTTAGGGCTCATCGCCGGGGTGCTGGAGCTCATCCCGATCGTGGGACCGATATTTGCCGGAGCTTTGGCCGTAAGCATCGGTATGACCAGCTCGTTGACGCTAGGGGTGTATGCGTTGATCCTTTTCTTGGGTATTCAACAGTTGGAAAATAACGTACTGGTTCCTCTGGTAATGAGACGCCATACTGGAGTGCACCCGGTCATGATTTTGATCTCAATCCTTGGGGGAGCTCAAATTGCAGGGGTGGTGGGGGTACTTCTGGCTGTACCCACAGCGGTATTTTTGCAGGAGATGGCGGAAGAGTGGATGAGCGTGAAATCCAAAAAGAGTGGGGGAAAGCTCGCCGTTTAGGGTAAAATCCTTTACTATAGGCTCATCAAACTTTTTAACCATGAAGTTCTATATTACAACCTCAATCGCATACACCAACGCCCCTCCCCATATAGGGTATGCTTTGGAATCAGTACAGGCGGACGCCATAGCCAGATGGAGCCGCCTGAAAGGAAACTCTACGTATTTTCTAACGGGCACGGATGAGCACGGGGGAAAGATAGTTAGGGCCGCCGAGGAAGCGGGTCAATCTCCCAAAGAATTCGTGGATGACATTTCTGGGAAGTTTGTAGACCTCAAAGAAACTCTAGATCTCACATGGGATGATTTTATAAGAACTACGGATCAGAAAAAACACTGGCCTGGTGTAGAAGCCCTCTGGCGCAAACTGGAGGAGCAGGGAGATATTTATGAAAAAGAATACGAGGGCCTGTATTGCGTGGGGTGTGAAGCCTTTCTTTCGGAAAGAGATCTGGAAAATGGATTGTGCCCCAACCACAAAAAAGCTCCGGAGGCAGTCAAAGAAAAAAATCTGTTTTTCAAGCTCTCTAAGTATCAAGACCAGATTAAAGAGGCCATTGAATCCGGAGAAATGTTGATTGAACCGGAAGGAAGGCGCAATGAGATCCTTAGTCTCATAAAAAATGGTTTAGAGGACGTAAGTTTTTCTCGTTCTAGAGAGAAGTTGAGCTGGGGTATACCAGTTCCAGGGCATGATAACCAGACTATATATGTCTGGTGCGATGCCCTCACTAACTACATCTCAGCTATTGGCTATGGTCGGGATGAAAAAGAGTTCAAGAAGTGGTGGCCGGCAGATGTTCACGTGGTGGGCAAGGACATACTGCGTTTTCACGCAGCTATCTGGCCGGGGATGCTACTCTCGGCTGGTTTGCCTCTACCAAGACGCATATACGTTCATGGATTTGTAACGACAGGGGGCGAGAAGATATCAAAGAGTGTATCGCCCAGTCCGTCACCCAGTCCGTCACCCCGCCCACCATTGAGCAGATCAAAAAGTCTTAATAACATAGACCCTGGAAAGCTGGTAAGGCGGTACGGCTCAGATACCCTCCGCTATTACCTCCTGCGGGAAATACCATCCAATGAAGATGGAGATTTTGATATCGAGCGTTTTGAGGAAAGATACAATGCCGATCTGGCTAACGGCCTGGGCAACTTTGCCTCCAGAGTGTCCACCCTGGGCGAGGGCAAGGATTTTAGCGATTTTGAAGTTGATGGGGAGATAGTGGCGAGGGTCGAGGAGGCCATCGCGGACGTCGCAAAAAGTGTAGATAAATTCAGGTTGCATGAAGCCGTGGCCAGAATCTGGGTTCTCATTCAATACGGAGATGGATATGTAAACGAGCACAAGCCCTGGGAGAGCGAGAATCAACAAATCATATTTAACCTGGTTCACCTCTTGCACGCCGTAGGTCGTTTGGTGGAGCCGGTAGTTCCAAAGGCTAGCGCCAAAATTGGGAAAGCCTTCTCAATGGAAAAAGGAAGAATAGTTAACGTGAGAAAGATAGAAAACCTCTTTCCCCGTTTGGAGAAATAATGCCCAAGTTAATAGACGTTCATAGTCACGTTCAATTTGCCGCCTATGAAGGGCAAGGAGATGAAGTTATTAAACGAGCGTTGGCCGAAGACATCTGGGTAGTCAACGTAGGAACTCAAAAAGATACTTCTTGGGGGGGAGTAGTAATGGCGGAGGGGTACAAAGAGGGTGTCTACGCTATCATCGGCTTACATCCCATCCATACCACCAAGTCATATCATGATATTAACGAGCTGGGTGGAGGAGAATCCGCTAAGGCCTTTACTAGCAAAGGAGAAGATTTTGACTTTGAATTCTATAAAGAGCTTGGAAAAAACAAAAAGGTGGTTGGAGTGGGAGAGTGTGGGTTGGATTACTACCGCCTAGAGAAAGAAACCAAGGGAAAGCAGGTAGAAGCTTTTGAAGCTCAAATTGCCCTGGCCAAGGAGATAGGGAAGCCTTTAATGATCCATTGTCGAGAGGCTTTTGGAGATTTGATAGAGGTGCTTCGAAAGAACAAAAGCTCTCTTCACAAAGATTACCCGGGGATAAACCACTTCTTTGCCGGTTCAAAGAAGGACGCAAAAGATCTAATGGAGTTAGGTTTCTATTTTTCATTCGGAGGAGTCTTAACTTTTACGAGAGACTACGATGAAGTAGTGAAATACATTGGCTTGGATCGTATCGTGCTAGAGACAGATGCCCCCTACGTTGCGCCCGTCCCCCACAGGGGGAAAAGAAATGAGCCATTGTTTGTAAAACACACGGCGGAGAAGTTGGCAGAGATTTTAGGTGAAGATTTGGAAAAAGTTGAGTCCAGAACAACAGAAAATGCCCTGAAGGTATTCAAGCTTTGATTTTTGGGCTTTTGACCATAAGCTAAGGTTATGTATCCGTTTTCCAAGATAGAGAAAAAGTGGAGTAAGAAGTGGCTCGAGAGTCGTATCTATGAGCCGGACTTGAAGAAGGCCAGAAAGCCTTTCTATAACCTGATGATGTTCCCATATCCCTCTGCGGAAGGGTTGCACGTAGGGAACGTATATGCCTTCACTGGTTCCGATGTATACGGCAGGCTAAAGCGCATGCAGGGATATGACATCTTTGAGCCAATCGGCTTGGATGGATTTGGAATTCACTCCGAAAACTATGCGATCAAGGCAGGTAAGCACCCAGAAATACAAGCCAAGATTTCGAAGAAACGTTTTTACGATCAACTCCAAAGAATCGGGAATGGGTTTGCTTGGGAGAAACGTCTCCAGACATATGACCCCGAATACTACAAATGGACCCAATGGATTTTTACCCAGATGTGGAAGAGGGGACTAGCGTATCGTAAAAAAGCGAGCGTCAACTGGTGCCCTTCTTGCAAAACCGTACTCGCCGATGAGCAGGTAGAGGGGGGAGTTTGTGAAAGATGTAAGAGCATTGTCACCAAAAAAGATCTGGAGCAGTGGTTTTTCAAGATAACTAAATACGCGGGTAGACTTTTGAAAAACTTGGACAAGATTGACTGGCCCGAACACATAAAAACCGCTCAGAGAAACTGGATTGGGAAAAGCGAAGGGGCGATGCTGCAGTTTGCAATATCCGGATCGAAAGAAAAGATTGAGGTTTTTACTACCCGTCCAGATACTATATTAGGCGCTACTTACATGGTGCTCGCGCCGGAACACCCCTTAATCCGAAAGTTTATGGGGAAAACCCAAAATGCTAAGACTATTGATGCGTATATCGAAAAAGCTAAGACTAAAACTGAAAATAACCGTATTGCAGAAGGGAAAATCAAAACGGGCGTTGTCTTGAAGGGTGTAAGGGCTATTAACCCCGCAACCAAAAAAGAGATTCCCATATGGGTGTCTGATTATGTGATTATGTCCTACGGAACAGGAGCCATTATGGCTGTTCCGGCATACGACGAGAGGGATATGGACTTTGCCAAGAAATTTAAGCTTCCCGTAGTCAAGGCAAAGCTGGTAGACGGGAAACAAATCACTAAAAAAATAGGAGGCAGGACAATTACCCACTACCACCTTAGGGATTGGTTAATTTCCCGCCAGAGATATTGGGGCCCTCCCATTCCGATGATTCACTGTGAAAAATGTGGTTGGCAAGCGGTATTAGAGAAAGATTTACCCGTACTTTTGCCTAAAACCCAGAACTTCCGCCCCAAAGGCAACGGGAGAGGTCCCTTAGCTTCAATCCCGAGTTTCTACAAAACCAGATGTCCAAAGTGCAAAGGGCAAGCAGTTAGGGAAACCGACGTATCGGATACTTTCTTGGATTCTGCTTGGTATTTCTACAGGTACCTCAATGCCCAAGATAAAAAACAGGCTTTGGATAAGGCTTTGATCAAAAAATGGCTCCCGGTGAATATGTATATCGGAGGAGCTGAACACACAGTACTCCATCTTCTCTACTCGCGTTTTCTAGCAATGGTTTTCCAAGAAATGGGATTGGTTGATTTTGAAGAACCATTTTCTACTTTGCGTATCCACGGATTGATAATCAAAGATGGGGCCAAGATGAGCAAATCGAGAGGGAATGTCGTGATACCGGATAAATATTTGAGCGATCTAGGGGCAGACGCCTTGAGAATGTATTTGATGTTCCTTGGTCCGTATCAAGAAGGAGGGGATTGGAGGGATTCGGGTGTGATGGGGATTATCAGGTTTCTCAACAGAACTTGGGATTACTTTGGGAAAGTTAAGGTTGATAGCAAAAAGCCCATATCTAGTTGGATGTATCCAGTGATAAAGAAGGTAACTGAGGATATAGAAAATCTGAAATACAATACTGCGATCTCTGAGATTATGGTTACGCTGCGTCGTTTTGAAAACGAAAAGATAAATGGGAAAAAAGATTTGGAAACATTCCTATTGCTCTTAGCTCCTTTTGCCATATTTGTTACGGAAGAGTTGTGGGAGAAGTTGGGTAACAAATACTCAATTCACAAACAAGCTTGGCCAAAATACAAAGAAAGCGGGCTTAGGTCAGATAAGGTGAACTTGATATTACAGGTCAACGGTAAGCTACGTGGTATAGCTACGGTAAGGAGGGGTCTCACCAAAGAACAAGTGGAGAAGATTGCTTTGGGAGAAGCGAGAGTTGCCTCTGCGCTATCTAACAAGAAACCCAAAAAAGTAATTTATGTGCAGGATAAGATAATTAACTTAGTAGTCTAGGTTATAAGAAAAACCGCTCTATACAAGCAGCCTTTCTTACTGGCGGAGGGGGTGGGATTCGAACCCACGCTTCCCTTGCGAGAACCGGTTTTCGAAACCGGCGCATTAAACCGCTCTGCCACCCCTCCCACTAACTACCGCAGTAATAACACAATTACTAACCCAGTAGCAAAAAGAATAAGGCACGACAGGGTGATAAAAAGAAGGGAAAAGGCCTCTTTCTTGTGGTTATCTAGGTAAAGGCTGATTGGTTTTCCAAAAACCATCAGACCTGTAATCGAGGCAGATATGACCAGGAGCAACAGGACAAAAAGGGGAGTTAGGAAACTATCTAATTCGCCAAAGATTTTAGGGGCGTTGAAAATAAGCCAAGCTATAGCTGAAACGTAGATAAAAACGCCAGTAGCACTAGCTAGCCCCCACAACAGATACTTAGATTTTTTCATGACAATGTAATTATATCTTAAAAACATCTCTGGTACCCTCGTATTCTTGCTACTCTAGAGACGATTGGAGCCCCAGCAGATAACCTCAAATGGGTCTGTCTACTGGGGCTCATTGATGGGCTTCTTCCTGCCAGGGCCGCCCCTCGAGACATGTTCGATGTTGGTAAGCGGTACCACGACAGTCTCTTCGGTTACTCTGTAGTAACCGGAGAAGTTGTCATCGACTGGCCATGCGGCATTGGCAATGACATAGGCACTCCCATTGCCTCCACGACTGTAATTGCCTAGCAAGGTACTCCTTGCATTTGCGTCATCGCTGGCCAACACCACTCCACCTTGAGGGGCAACCTTTGTCTTGAAGGTGATCCTCAAAACATCACCCTTCGAGGTTGGAGTGTCTATTGCCCCGAGCTTCGTTTTCTGACTAATACCCATTGGTCTCTACTCCTTTCTGAAATCAATGATGCTACTTCAAAATTGCCACAATTATCTGTCGTGGTCAAAGGAAAGTACTATCTGGTGGGAAATTCTGAACCTTGGACGAACCTACTTTGAACGGAACTAAGGAAGCCAGCCCCGCCACCGCTCGCTTCGCTCGCCACAC